>MLJW01000076.1_pt1 | contig 118123 bp, 117 predicted proteins | sample 888231 | NCBI WGS metagenome assembly MLJW01 (sample SAMN05788063, study PRJNA343431) | mine drainage metagenome | isolation source: sample collected from the inflow into an acid mine drainage treatment plant... | place: Germany: Lusatia, lignite mining district | reverse complement strand
TGCCAGCGGTCCCAAATCTCAGCTTTGTGCTTGGCCGTATACTTGATTCGTGTTCTGTAGGTCATATTTCACACTCCATCTATCAAACATATAGATTAAAGTGTTGCATGGACCAGTTGAGCTCGCCGATTGTTTTTGGATATTTGCTGCTGCATTCAATATATTCTCAGGCTGAGAATGAGATGTTACATCCAGAAGTCCTGGCTATTCGGTATGCAGGCTCGCTAAATGAATTAGAAACCTCTCTAACAGCCGCGGGCTATACGGTCGTACATTCCTTTTCAGTAAAAAATGGAGATCTCCAACATCCGTGGAAGATCGATATGAACTTGTTTGGAACTGAATGGTGTCTTCGAGATGTCAAGAGTCCTCGAATCGCAAAGAAATGTGTTTATGCGATTCGGATGGTTCTTGAACGTACTTCCCATGGGTACCCGAAATTCAAAACGGAAGATGCGTTGGAATTTGTTCCCTCACAAGGTTTCAAATTTCTTGATGAGGACGTACAGTGTATGGATAAGATGTATCCAAACAGATCAGTATTATCGATTGGTAGTTGGAAAGATCGCATGCCCCCAGAAATTGGTGGATATGCTGATTCTATAAAACAGTCATGGATTTTAGATCCAGAGACTAAGAAATTTGTTGAAATATCCTCTAAAGATGTTGTCTGCGAAATTAACGAAGATCGTGATTAGGTTGGTCGATCTAATATATGAAAGTGTAAGACTGTTATCGGCCAAAACCGGACAGTCGCGGGCGTCCTCCAACTTGAATTGCGATACGATTAGAATATGAAGACACTTTTTCTACAGCTTCGTTAGCCATCAGAACTCAGTAACTATGACTGACCGATCATCAAGTACAAGAATCTCTGAAGCTAGCCGACGTTCAAAAAGGACAGATGCCTAGACATAAGTTCTGCCAATCAAATTGATTTTCTTAAGTTGTCTCTATTGCTTAGTCACTCTCTGCAACAACTCAATTGATGCTTCAACCTCAGCTTGTCTAACCGCAACACTTTCGATGTTGCAGCCAACAGGAATTCCCTTTTGATCAGCGAAATTTTTCAACTCAAGCCAACATTGTTCGGAAAACTCGACAGACTGCTGAAGAATGTCCTTTGCATGCGTTAACTCATTCTCTAGCCACCTCGGAATACTGATTCCCAACCATCTCATAAATTGAAGCGTTTTGAGAGAACCGCAGGGTGTAAGCGTAAATATTATTGGAACAAGTGGAACGTTGTGTTCCTGACCATAGTAATAGTAATCAGACAAGAAACTTTTGGACGCGTTTAGGTCATAAACGCCTTGCGACACGAAAAATGAACACCCCTGAAACATTTTGTCGAATACTCTTACGTGTTCATTACCCTTAGAAAGATGTCTTTCCGGAATCGTAACGCCACCCATCAGAAGATCGCGATTAATTTCCCTTTTCAATTTATACGCTTCGCTGAGAGAGAAGGTAACCTCTTGGGAATTTGACGACGCCCCGACAAGAACTGTTAGGTCATTTTCTGGAGACGCCTCTGCAAAAAAGCGAGATAGTTCGGAGTTGCTATATTTTCCGACAGACCGGTAAATGACTTTTGGAATGCACAGTGCGGACAAATAATTGTTACTGTAAAAAAATGGATCAATCGTCTCGATGAAAGGAAATGGCCGCTCCTCTGGCGTCCTCGATTGCTCGTCGTGGATGTCATAAAGGATCAAACCGTCAATCTTGAGAGATTGGAGTCTTTGTACTTGTCTTAAGGAAATTTCCTCAACCTTTTCAGGTGGCGTTTCCCTTTTTGGAGGAACCATTCCGTACAGCACGATCCCATTTTCTCTATTTCTAATCTTGTCGAAGAGCATTCCTATTAAGTCTCGTATAAGTAAATGCGTGTTTGCGTGCGACGCCGATTACCTAATACCTTAACCCAAATTGAAACGAAGCTGTACTTCAAGTTATCGAAGAATTTACGCATCTAATTGGGCGCCGCATGCTACCCCGTATGACCCCCGGGTTTAATAAGATTCCGCCGGCAGTGCCCGTGGGTGTAATAAACGCCACCAAGCATGTTGTATACGAGGGACTTGCATACTTATTTCTGAGCACAAAAACTTACCCAACATCGTCTGTGTATCCGTGATCTGTGGTTGATTCAGGCCGAGAGCCGTTTTATATAGGTTCTACGTTGGATGGCGATTGCTGCACAAGTGGTTTGTAGTGGGAGCGGCTTTCAACCAGCAAAAGCAGAACTTTATGCGCATGCCTATGCGAAAAGTACGCTCCCACAAGACCAATTCAAATAAATAAGCAAATGTCTGCATCCTTCGCGCTAGCCAGATAAGTCGTGGCGCCAATCCATTCCGTAATTTCCGGGATGAATTCTTCCTTTCTGTAGTTGAACAGATCAACGGTCATTTGGCAGGCGACCAGTTTGACGCCTGACTCGACGCAGATATCGCGCAACTCCAGGATGCTTGGAACGCCTTTGGTCTTCGTGGTCTGTTCCATCATGGCAGTGGCGAAATTCTCGAACCCGGGCATATTGCCGGCGACGAAGTTTGGTATCTTCATATTGATGTGCTGCAGCCATTCCGGGCCGAAAGGCATCTTCATCGGCATTGCCGGGTTGCCCAGCGGCGACACCTTGATCTGCAGATCCTTCTTCAAGAGTTCCAGGCCGTAGAAGGTGAAGAAAACGGACGAATCCCATCCTAGTGCAGCAGCAGTTGAAGCGAGGATGAAGGGCGGGTAGGCCATGTCCATGGTGCCCTTCGTTGCAATGATGGCGAGCGATGGGGTTTTTGCCGCCTTGCGTTGGGCAAGTTTCTCGTCCAGCTTCTTGTCCAGCCATGCGTCAAGACTGGCAAGGTCAGTTGGGATGCCCGGTGCCTGGTTCTGTTCAGTGATTTTCATAGTGATCTCCCTCTCAAGCTTTTCGAATGACGAATTCGTAGTCTTTCCCCTGCTGTTGCGATGAGAGCAACTCATTCCCTGTCTGCGAACAGAAGGAACTTATGTCCTTGAGTGAACCAGGGTCGGTAGAGATGACTTTCAGGATTTCGCCGGATTGCAGTCCGATCAGAGATTTCTTGGTACGCAAAATGGGGAGAGGGCAATTGAGGCCCCGTGCATCGAGGGTTTGTTTCGCTTCCATGGTGTTTCTCCTTTCAAGTTATGCGGCAAAGCCGCGATAGATGACCGGTCGGTCAAAACTGGAGCCACAAAAATCCCCCATCAGGGGTGTTCTCAAACCATCTGTTGCCTAGTGACTCAACTCGATCCGCAAAGTCTTGATGGCTGGACCAAGATGCAAAATCACTTTCGGGTCATTGCGCGTTTTGGCCAGCAGGATGATGCCTTCAAGGTAGGCCAGCATTGCCGTCGCTGTAGCTTCAGTATCCATTGCTGCCAACGTACCGTTTTGTACCGCCTCGTCAAGCGTAACGCGGAATTTGTCCATGGCCTTGTTGAACACAGCATTAAGCTTTGCGCGCATGACGTCGTCGCGCGTGCTCATCTCCAACGCCAGATTGCCAAACAAGCAGCCAGGCATGCGGCCTTCCATGTCGGATGCTGCGACTTGCCAGTAGTAGGCAGCGTCAATCATGTAATCCAGGCGCACAACCGGTGGCAGATCCGGGTCGAACGCCTCCGCCACGAAGCCGTAAGCCCAGTCTTCGGCCATGTTGTCGATGACCGCCATGGCTAACTCCCGCTTGGACGGGAAGAAGTGATAAAAGCTGCCCTTCTGGACTTTTGCAGCGTCGCAAATCTCCTGAATGCCTACATCTGCGTAGCTGCGACCATGAAACATTTCACGGGCAGTTAAGAGAATACGGGTACGTGTGTCGATATCGGGTGTCATGTTGAGCATAATACTAGACCGGTCGGTCAAGTCAAGTGCTGGATGAAAGCTCAGGCTCGTGGCAGAGGAAAAATCCCGAAAACTGGAGGATCGCAAACCGACAGTCGACGAACATTAGAGCCATTTTTAAGTACTGATTTTTGGTTCCGCTGCAGGTATATGGCATACGCAACCCAACTTTTCGGACAAAATTGACTATGGGCGTCCGTTTTGTGGCAATGCTTGGCGTTGCGCTACAGCTGCTGCGTGCTAATAGCAGAGTTACCTAAAGACCGATCAATTGTGGCTTACTGCCGAGGTCCATACTGCCTGATGGCGGTAGATGCTGTCGCACTTCTCAACCGGAGGGATATTCAGCGATTCACCTGCGGGAAGGTGTCGCCGAGTGGGCGGCAATAAAGTAGTTCAAATACGACATCCTCCACAACTCTCAAGTGAACATCAGATTTCAAAGAAGCGCTGACTGTAAATCTGACTGAATGACTGTTACCAGGCAGCGTATTCTGAATACTGAAGGGCCGTTGTGGGTTAATTGTTGCCGGTTGAGACCGTCCGCTTCCGGAGAATCCAATTTCAAATCGTATCGTGATCAGGCCGGACAAGCGGCTGTGGCAGTCTCCCAACTTGTGCGAGACAACGTTCGACCTGATACGACTAATAGGGTGTGTGCGGCGATCCGAAACAATACATCTTGCTGGATGCATTTTTGTCGTAATACTTGATAAGAACCCCGGAAGTTGGCGCTTCCCACTTTTCAATGCCTGTCTGCCTGTATTCCATGCCCATGGAATCTCTTACATTTGCGATGAGTTTTTCCGGGTTATCCTTGAACGTGGCGCCAATGAAGTCCAGGCCCGATCCCACAAAGACGTACTCGACGGGAGAGTTGAATATGCTTTCACTCACTTTCCACCAGTTAGCGCCTCCTGCAAAAAATGCCGGATTGCCGAAGAATGTCTTCATGTAATCGTTGAAATAGTCGACATTGATCTGATCCCTGCATGTCAGGGCTGAACCTATCACAACCGGAAAGTGGCTCGGTGCGGCCGAGACTATGCTGCTCAGGCAGAGGGATGACAATATCGTTATTCTCAAAAAAGGAATCGTGCGCATCATTAAAGGATGCGCTACTTTGACAACGGAGTAAAGCCTGGTAACTGGCTGCGAAAGATTTGAAAGTATGACCGTCAAAATTGGCCATCTCTTATTGGGCGTTGAAGCAACGGTCTCATGCTAATCGAGCAATTACAGTTTTGCCTCGTTCTTCAATTTCATGATTGCGCCGGCAATTTCATCCGCGGCATCTGAATAGGGCGTTCCGTTTTTAAGCATGTTTTCAGCTTCGATATAGTTCTTCGCATTGATGGCTTGAGCCACCTTTCCGGCTTCCGCGTGGAATGCCGCATGGCTCAAAACGCAACCGGCATGGCTGCTCAAATTTCCGAATTTCGTTTTTCCTTCACCATGTAGCCATTTCCCGAGTTCGCAGTAGTTATCCTTTGCGAGGATGACCGGATCAAGTGTTTGGTGCTGACTCATTGCGGAAATGAACTTTATTTTCCATTCCGCATGTCTTTGAATTGCCTCTACCAAATCCATAACTGCCTTTATTTTGAAGTTGAATATTGCGAAATAGTAAACCGGGGCTGCTTGGTCAAACGAAGGGCTGGATTGTAAACTCGGAGCGGCAGTATAGGAACCACTGTAGTCCGGACGTTCGCGATTCGCCAATATTGGGCATAATGCAGCCAACAGTCGGGATGACTGCTAACCTGACAAGAATTGGAAGATGGCGTGAGTGAGATGCTAAGTCTGACACGTGCCGCAAGATTGATCGGCGTTGCGCGCACTGAACTGCAAAGGAAGATCCAGCGCGGCGAGCTGGTTTCGCACGACGGGATGGTGACTGTCGAAAATCTGCTGGCGTGCTATCCGGACGCGCAATTGGAAGACACCGCAGAGTCCAGACGGGTCGCCCAGATCAAGGAGCGGGCCTTTGGCAAGCGTGTGTTTGAGAGGACCTTGCCTGATGCGGAAGTGCTGGCAGCTCGCATCACCGAACTCAGCAAGACACTGGCGAATAGCCAGAAACAGGTGAAGCAGTTCAACGCGCTGCTCGATAGACTTCGGGGCAAGCTTGGAGAGGTCGAATCCAGGCTTGAAGCGGAGTCTCGCCCGATTATGGAAGATCTGAAGGCCTGGATCAGGAAGGAGGTTGAGTTGGCTATGGAACCGGGGACCGTCAATCCGATGGCGATCAAGGACGCTGTCCTGAGTATCATCACCGCCCAGGTGACGGTATTGCCAAGCAAACATGATTTTCTGGTGGAAGGCCACGACTCGCTTCTCGAAGCCGCGATGCGCGCCGGCATACCGCTCAATTACGGCTGCAGCGGCGGCAACTGCGGTTTATGCAAGGCGAGGGTGCTGTCGGGGGAGGTCAAGAAAACGCGCCATCATGATTTCGTGATTTCCGAACCGGAAAAGAACCAGGGCTATATTCTTCTGTGCAGCAACACGGCGGTCAGCGATGTGGTGATCGAAGCTGCCGTGGCGGGCAGTGTGCAGGACATTCCTTTTCAACAGATCGGCGCCCGGGTCAAGACGATGGGACATATCAGCGAAGATATGCTCTTGCTGCATCTCCAGACCCCGCGCACCCAGCGTCTGCGTTTTCTGGCCGGTCAATCAGTGACCCTGCGTGTCGGTCAATCCTTCAGCGCGGAGCTGCCTATTGCCAGCTGCCCCTGCGACGATCGCAATGTGCTGTTTCACATAAGCAGACAACGCGGAAACCTGTTCTCTGATTATGTTTTTGATCATCTCGATCAGAATGACCTGGTGGAGATAGAAGGTCCGCAAGGAGAATTCATACTGCATGAAAGATCTACCCGGCCTTTGTACTTCTTTGCGTTCGATACCGGCTTTGCCCCGATCAAGAGCCTGATCGAACACGCGCTGTCGCTCGAAGTGGAAACTATATATTTGCACTGGTTCGGATCGAATCAAAAGAATATCTACCTTCCGAATATCGCCCATGCGTGGCAAGACGCGCTGGATAATTTCCATTATGAAGAACATGTCGCGGGTTTCGATCTGCGTTCTGTCAATGACAAACGTGCGAAGGCTCTGTTTGAACAACTTGGAAATATCAACCTGAGCGACGCGAACCTGCTTCAGGGTGACATCTATATCGCCGGTCCGGAAGCTGCAGTGGGGGTGGCCGAACAGTATTTCCTGGATAAAGGTTTGTCCAAGACGCGTATTTCCGTTGCGAGCGTCAAATGAGCTTCCGCGAATCCGGCTTTGAAGCGCAAAGCTTGACTTGAAGAGAATACCTGACTGCTCTGATCTGTTCCGGGCACTATTCCGGTGTCAGGTCTAATATCCTATTGCCGGGACACCAGCTTGTAATCCTTGGGTACAGTGAAGATGCTGTCGTGCAACTGATCGAGTTTCAGCGACTTCACTTCGACGGTGAACGATAGTATCGGTTCGCCCTCTGCCTCTTTCATCGCATCGTCGGTTTTCTTCTTCACGAACATCCCGGTGAGGCTGGAGACCAGCCCGCTTGTGCTGGAAGGGATCGGTTCCTGGCTGGAAGATTCTTTTTTCGTTTCCTTGGCGGCGCAGGCGTTGCCTGCCATGTTCCATTCAAGATGGGTTGAGATCGGGTATCCCTTGATCTTTTCCATTTGCCTGCCGGCATCCAGGAAGGCCTTGAGGTCGGCCTGCTTCAGGGAGCTGGCCATATAGGCCGAGATCAATTTGGCGGCATCGGACGGGAGGATTTGCTGCTTGACGGTATTGGCAACAGCTCCGGCATAGGCACGGGCATAGCTCTCTTCCATATCCAGAGCATCCCGCATGGAGCGGTTTACCGGTGTGGTCCAGATATCCATATTCATGGTGCTGGTCGAGTTGCGCGCGGTGTTGTCACGCAGTTTGACTACCCAGGCGACCTGGTATTCGTCAGTGTCAAAACCGTTGATGGTTTTTTTCTGTCCGGTCGACTTTACGGTGAAGCTCGTGTTCGCAATCGTCATGGTACAACCGGATTCATGCTGAGCCTTTGGAGGCTGCTCGGCATCATTCTGCTTGGGGGGCGCCCGTTTTGCGGTTTCGGCGCAGCCCTTCAGGGGGCATTCGGTGTATTCCTGCTTTTCGGTATCTAGCTGCCACAGCAGGTTGCGGTCGATGCGGGAAATTTTCGTTCCGGATTTCTTTCCGATCAAATAGCCCGAGAATGTGCCCGTCCCCTTGAACATCGATTCGTCCCGTCGCATATTGCTGCGCACAAAATTCTGCTCGGTGCTTTCGGTCGGGAAGAACCCCTTGATCCCGTTGTTGACGACCTGCCGTTCTATGACGGCGGTGGCGTGGAGCGGGGTGTTGTCGATCTCGACCGGCTTCGTGGCACATCCGGCAAGAATGGAAGTAACGGCAATGGTGCAAAGGGAATTGCGCAACATATCACCTCCTGCTTTGATTTCCGGTATTTATCAGGGATCAATTGCGACCGGACGGCTAAAGTTTATCAAACCTTACACCAGTTTGCGGCGGAGTTGTTGACTGCATGGTAGCAACGCGTCGGTCGGTTGTGACCGCACTGTCACCGGTCTATCCGCGACTGGGACTGCCGAGCATCGGCAATGTGGCAACCAGATCGGCGAAGCGTTGCCCTTGCACTACGACATGGGCGGTGATGCGTGTCGCTGCAAGTTCGCCATCCTGCGCGAGGATCGCTTCGACGATTCCGGCATGTTCCGCGAATGAGGAATTCATCCGGTCCCGGACGCGAAGCTGGAGGCGTCGGTACGGCCTCAAGCGCTTGCCCAGGGCGTTGGCCTGTTCTTCCAGAAACCCGTTATGGCTTGCCGCGTATAGCAACTGGTGGAACTGCTCGTTCAACTGGTAGTAGGAGTCCGGGTCGTTCGCCTTTTGGGCTGCTTCGCAGGCCTGGTGGGCAGCCATGAGTGCCTGTTGTTCCGCGTGCGTGATACGGCGTGCAGCGAGGCGTCCGCACATGGCCTCCAGTTCGGCCATCACTTCGAACATCTCATAGAGCCGGTTCTGTCCGATCTCGGCGACGATCGCCCCGCGCCGCGGCCGTATCTCTACCAAGCCCGCGGATGCCAGCTGGATAAGCGCTTCACGGATCGGCGTACGGGACACGCCGAAGCTGTTTGCCAATTCGGTTTCGTCCAGGCGCATGCCCGGCGGATAGACGCCGGTGACGATACGTTCCTCGATTTGATCGCCCATTTGTTCCGAGCGCCGTGACGTGCGTTGCTTGCTTTCCATGCTGCTCCTGATGAGGCTGCTAAAAAATTATGGCATTGACAACAATTGCCCAGGCAGTCAATATTGCATACATTGTATGATATTTTGTATACAAAGTAATTATTGATTGATTTTGGGTATTTAAGACAGAGGCTGTTGCTTCAGTAAATATTAACTGCCTGCCAGTGTTTCGTTCATACATCAAAGGGAGATTTCCAATGGCCATTACTCGTCGCAGCATTCTTCTGTGTTTTGCAGCAGCCTCACTTTGTGCCTTGTTCACCCGCCCGGCCCTGGCTGCCGACCCGGTGACGCTGAAGATATCGCACCAATTCCCCGGCGGCACCATCGACGCCGGTGACTTCCGCGACCGCTTGTGCCGTCGCTTTGCCGCCGAGATCGAGAAGCGCAGCGGGGGGGCATTGAAAGGAACCGTGTACGCGGGGTCCTCGCTCATGAAGACCAATGCACAGTTCAGCGCCCTGAGAAAAGGTGCACTGGATATGTCGCTGGTACCGCTCAACTATGCGGGTGGCGAAGTCCCGGAAACGAATATCGGCCTGATGCCCGGCATGGTCACTTCCTACGAGCAGGCGGCGAAATGGAAAAATGCCGAAGTTGGCAAAGCCCTGTCCGAAGTGCTGGCCAACAAGGGCGTGATCATCGTCAGCTGGATCTGGCAGGCGGGTGGCGTTGCAAGCCGCACCACGCCAGTCGTCGATCCGTCGGATGCCAAGGGGTTGAAGATCCGCGGCGGCAGCAAGGAAATGGATATGGTGCTCAAGGCAGCCGGCGCAGCAGTGCTGGATATGCCCTCCAACGAGATCTATGCCGCGATGCAAACCGGCGCACTGGATGCCGCCATGACTTCATCCACCAGCCTGATCTCCTTCCGTCTTGAAGAGGTTGCAAAGCACCTGACTACGGGTCGCGGCAAGACCTACTGGTTCATGCTGGAACCGCTGATGATCTCGAAGTCGGTGTTCGACCAGCTTCCCAAGTCCCAGCAGGACCTGATTATGACGGTAGGCGCCGAGATGGAGAAATTCGCCATGGAGCAGGCTAAAGCCGACGACCAGGCAGTCGCGACGGTATATCAAAAGGCCGGCGGGAAAGCGTATGACCTGAGCGATGCGTCCGTCAAAAAATGGCAAGCGATCGCCCGTGAAACGGCATGGAAGAACTATGGTGAGAAGAGCGAGAGCTGTGCGCGCATCCTTACTCTGGCCGAGAAGTTGTTGTGAGCCACGGAGTTGACCTGGAAGGCCGCAAGCCATCCCTGACCCCGCAAGTCGGCGGTGTGCTGGGGACGCTGGTCGATTGGCAGGCGAAGATCAACAGTTACGTGCTGTTTGTTTCCATGCTGGCGCTGCTGGCGGCCTGCCTGGTTCTCACATTGAGTGTGGTGATGCGTTATTTTCTGAAATGGCCCACCGATTGGCAGGACGAGGTTTCCGTCTTCCTGCTGATCGGGGCCGTGTTCATGTGCGGCGCGTTTGTGCAGTCGGAACGCGGACATATCGGCATCAGTGCGTTGGAAGGGTTTTTCTCGCCGGCGGCCAACCGGTTGCGCCTGCTGTTCTGCGACATCGCTTCACTGGCGTTCTGCATATTCTTTACTTACAAGACCTGGAGCATGCTGCATGAAGCCGTCGTCGAGGGCCAGACGACCTCCTCGACCTGGGGGCCGCCCCTGTGGATACCTTACGGCTTGATGGCCGCAGGAATGACTTTGCTTTGCATACAGATGCTGCTGCAGATATTGATCGCGTTGAAGACCAAAGGAGAGGCAAATTGAGCGTCGGGATCATTGGGGTACTTTACGGGCTTGGAACCCTGATATTCATGTTTTCGGGCATGCCGATCGCATTTGCCCTGGGCAGTATCGCGGTCCTGTTCATGTTCATCTTCATGCCGGGATCGTCGCTGGATACGGTCACACTGAATGTCTATGAGGAGATGGCCAACATCACGCTGTTGTCGGTTCCGCTCTTCATCCTCAAGGGGGCGGCCATCGGCAAGTCGCGCGCCGGCGCCGACCTCTATCTGGCCATCCATGCCTGGATGCACAAGATCCCGGGTGGCCTGGGCATCGCGAACGTGTTCGCGAGCGCATTGTTCGCCGCCATGTCGGGTTCGAGCCCGGCCACCTGTTCGGCCATCGGCAGCGCTGGCATCCCGGAGATGCGCGCACGCGGCTATTCGCCGCGCTTTGCAGCGGGCATCATCGCGGCCGGCGGCACGCTCGGCATCCTGTTGCCACCGTCCATCGTGATGATCCTGTTCTCTGTCGCAGCCGAGCAGTCGCTGGGCCGGCTGTTCCTGGCCGGGATCGGCCCCGGTATCCTGATGGTGATCCTGTTCTCCGGTTACGCGGCATTCCGCTACAAGAAGGAATACAAGGAAGCGCTCGATACCTACAATCAGGGCGGTAAAAAATCGGCCTATCTCGATGCGATGAGGTTGACGCTCTACGATAAATTCAGGCTGTTGCCCCGTGTCGTCCCGTTCGTCACGCTGCTGGTCGGCGTCATGGTGGCACTTTATGGCGGATTCGCCACGCCTTCCGAGACCGCCGGTCTGGGCGGTATCCTGGCGCTGTGCCTGATCGCGGTCATCTACCGGATGTGGAGGCCGTCGCAACTCAAGCCCATCCTGTCCAGTACCCTGAAGGAATCGACCATGCTGATGTTCATCATCGGCATGTCGCTGCTCTACTCCTACGTCATGAGCTACCTGCACATCAGCCAGTCCGCGGCAGAATCCATCGTCGCCCTGAGCCTGTCCAAATGGGCGTTGCTGAGCGTGATCCTGCTGATGGTCGTGGTGCTGGGCTTCTTCCTGCCGCCGGTATCGATCATCCTGATGACGGCGCCGATCATATTGCCGCCGCTCAAGGCTGCCGGTTTCGACCTGATCTGGTTCGGCGTGGTCATGACCATCGTCATGGAGATGGGGCTGATCCACCCGCCGGTCGGGCTCAACATCTTCGTCATCAAGAACATCGCGCCGGACATTCCGTTGAAGGACATCATCTGGGGAGTAGTGCCCTTCGTCGCCCTGATGATGTTTGCGGTGCTGCTGATCTGCATCTTTCCCTCGATCGCCACCGGCTTCCCTGATGCAGTGTACGGACTCAGCACCAAGTGATCGCCATGAGCATTAGGAAAACATCATGAACGCACCGGACACTTCCGCGAAGCGCTGGGACAATCTGGCACGCAACCGTGCCGCACGCCTTGCCCGGGCGGAGCGCCTGGCTTCCGGTTGCATCGTGCCCTCGGAGCAGATCGTGCAATTGCTGGAGGCCGTGATCGAACCCGGAGACCGCGTCTGCATAGAGGGCAACAACCAGAAACAGGCGGATTTCCTTGCGCGCAGCCTGATCAAGACCGATCCCTCGCGCCTGCGCGATTTGCACCTGGTGCAATCGGTGCTGGCACTGCCCGAACATATCGACCTGATCGAACGCGGGCAGGTGAGCCGCATCGACTTCTCGTTCTCCGGCCCGCAGGCTGCGCGCCTGGCGCGCCTTGTGGAAAGCAGGAAGATTACCATCGGTGCGATCCATACTTATCTCGAATTGTTCGCGCGCTATTTCGTCGACCTGACGCCGCGAGTCGCCCTGATAGCGGCGCAGGCCGCCGACCGTGAAGGCAATCTCTACACGGGCCCCAACACTGAGGACACACCGGCCATCGTCGAGGCGACGGCCTTCAAGGGCGGCATCGTCATCGCCCAGGTCAACGAGATCGTGGACAAACTGCCGCGCGTGGACATTCCTGCCGACTGGGTGGACTTCGTCGTCAGAGCGCCGACGCCGCATTACATCGAGCCGCTGTTCACCCGCGATCCGGCGCAGATCACCGAGATCCAGGTACTGATGGGCATGATCGCGATCAAGGGACTGTATGCGGAATACGGCATCAAGCGCCTCAATCACGGAATCGGTTTCGACACCGCGGCGATCGAATTGCTGCTCCCGACTTACGCTGCAGACCTGGGGCTCAAAGGGAAGATATGCACCCACTGGGCGCTGAACCCGCATCCGACGCTGATCCCCGCGATTGAGGCCGGCTTCGTCGAATCGGTGCATTCCTTCGGTTCCGAGGTCGGCATGGAGCGCTACACCGCCGCGCGATCCGATATTTTCTTTACCGGGGCGGACGGTTCGATGCGCTCCAACCGCGCCTTCTGCCAGGCCGCCGGCCATTACGCCTGCGACCTGTTCATCGGCTCGACCCTGCAGATCGACCTGCAGGGCAACAGCTCCACCGCGACCAAGGGACGCATCGCCGGATTCGGCGGTGCGCCGAACATGGGTGCCGACGCACGCGGACGCCGCCATGCCTCGCCTGCCTGGTTGCGTGCCGGCCGCGAGGGACGCGGCGATATCGCGATGCCGCGCGGACAGAAACTGGTCGTGCAGATCGTGGAGACCTTCCGCGAGCATATGGAACCGGCCTTCGTCGAGCGCCTTGATGCCTGGGATCTGGCGGCGACGGCGAACATGGAACTGCCGCCGGTAATGATCTACGGCGAGGACATGACCCACATCATCACCGAGGAGGGCATCGCCAACCTGCTGCTGTGCAGGACGCCGCAGGAACGCGAACAAGCTATCCGCGGCGTGGCGGGTTATACGCCGGTCGGCATGGCGCGCGACCCGCGCATGGTGGAGAACCTGCGCGACCGCGGCATCATCCGTCGGCCGGAAGATATGGGTATCCGAAAGAGCGACGCGACGCGCGACTTGCTTGCCGCGCGCAGCGTCAAGGATCTGGTGTATGCCTCCGGCGGCCTGTACGACCCGCCCAGGCAATTCCGCAACTGGTGACAGGACAACAGACAATGGAACAATTCACGCTCACGCTGCCGTCAGCCGCGATTCCGCAAAACGTCACAAGTGCCACGCTATGCGGTGTCGTCTCTTCGGGCAATCTGGAGATACTGGTCGAACCGGCCGCGACTTCCGATGCCTGCCGGATCGTGGTCAACACCTCGGCGCACGGCTTCCGCGACATATGGGAAGCGGTACTGAAGGACTTCGCCCGGCGCCATAGCGTCGGCGGTCTCAGCCTCTCCATTAACGATGCGGGCGCCACGCCGGCGGTGGTCAGCCTGCGTCTAGATCAGGCCTTTGAAACGTGCCGCGGGGAGCTCGCATGAACGGCCTTCAGATCAGCTATTTTGAGGCTTCCGCGCGAAAACGCCTGAGCGAGCTGGTCGATGCCGGCTCCCTGGTTGAGTTTTGTCCCCCGGAGATGAGGCAGACCAGTCCGCACCTGGCAATGCTGGATGCACCGCTGGCATTCGACGACGGCGTGGTGACCGGTCGTGCCTCGCTTTCGGGGCACAAGGTGCTGGTTGCCGCACAGGAAGGGCGCTTCAACGGCGGTGCCGTAGGCGAAGTGCACGGCGCGAAGATACGCGGTCTGCTCGACCGTGCGCTGAGCGAACGTCCGACTGCGGTGCTGCTGTTGATCGATTCGGGCGGTGTGCGCCTGCACGAAGCCAATGCAGGGCTGATCGCCATCTCCGAGATCATGCGCGCCGTGTTGCGCGTCCAGGCTGCGGGCATCCCGGTGTTCGCGCTTGTCGGAGGCTCCTGCGGCGCATTCGGCGGCATGGGCATCGTCACCCGTTTGTGCACGGAAGTGGTCATGTCGGAACAGGGCAGGCTCGGCCTGTCCGGACCCGAAGTGATCGAAACGGTCAAAGGCGTGGAGGAGTTCGATTCGCGCGACCGTGCATTGGTGTGGCGCATCACCGGAGGCAAGCTGCGCCGCGCACTGGGCGAGGCGACGCTGCTGGTCGACGACCTGATCCCGGCATTTCGCACTGCTGCTGTCAGCCTGATCGAACGCTATCGGGCGCATCCGCCTGTGCCTGCCGATCTCGATGAGCTGCTTGGGGTACAGGCTGAATTGACTGAACGCAGCGCACGATTTGCCGCCGCGCGTGACGGACGAGAGATTTGGGCGAACACCTTCGCCGAGGCATCCCGCGTTCCTGAAATGACCGTTGCAGAATTCAATATTCAACTTGGAGAAGCCGCATGAACGGGGAGACGATGTTCGACCGCCTGTTCGGGGCGGGCGCTCACGCACTGACGACCGAAGGACTCTTCCTGTGTGGAACTGCCAGGATCGGCGCGCAGGATGTGGCCGTGGTCGGCACCCGCGACCATGCCGCCATCGACGGGACGATCGCTCTGCGGATCGCGGAAGCGGTCCTGCATGTGGTGCGCGACGATGCCGCCGGCGGCAAACCGCCGCGTCCTATCGTATTTATTGCGGACACGCAGGGCCAGGCGCTGTCGCGGCACGAGGAACTGCTCGGGCTCAATGGCTATTTTGCGCATATCGTGCGCTGCGTCGATCTGGCGCGCAGGCGGGGACACCGCCTGCTGACCGTGATCAGCGGCGAGGCGGTCAGCGGCGGTTTCCTTGCCTATGGGCTGATGGCCGACCGCATCTGCGCGCTGCCGAACTCCCAGGTGCGTGTGATGGACCTGCGCGCGATGTCGCGTGTCACCAAGATCAGTCTCGAACGGCTGGAAGAACTCGCAAAGCGTTCGCCCGTCTTCGCGCCCGGCGCCGAGAATTACTGGCGCATGGGAGGCATCCACGAGATCTGGTCTGAAGAAGGCGATTGGTCAGAGTGCATGGCTACTGCGCTGAGTCACGCTGCGAATTCGGATGACCGCGCTGCGATCGGGCTTGAACGCGGGGGACGATTGCTGTCTGCGCCGACGGCACAGATCGTGGCGAGTTCGTGAGCACGCCACGGTTACGCCGCCATGATTTGATCTGGCTCGATCCGGGAGTTGATGCCGGCTTGTTTGCGGCCCTCGGCCAGAGGGGTCTGGCACGCGACTGGGTGCAACAAGGTTTTCCGCTTGTGGTGGCACGTCAATCGAATGAGCACGCCGGGAAAGCGAATCAGGTCGCGCTGGGTTTCACGCTGCCGTCTGCCCCGATGCGCACGCGCGTCATGCTCCGCGCAGATCGCACCGCGATCATCCGCCACACGCGCCCGCTGCCGCTGTCCGAAACGATACAGCATGCACCGGCCGGTTGGCGTGCCGGACTGGATAGCCTCCGGACGCTGCTTGAAAGGACCGGGACTGAAGCGCGTGTATACGGTTCACTGTCGTCGGAGATATTCACCGGCATGCGGTATCTCGATAAGGCCAGCGATCTCGACTTGCTGCTGGAATGCGGCGCTTCCACAAGGCTACGCGAACTGCTTGCCGGGCTGGAGGATTTTTCGCCGGAGGTGCCGAGCATCGACGGTGAGGTATTGTCGGCGTCGGGATGGGCGGTCGCCTGGCGCGAACTGGCATCTGCGCTGCGTACGGGCGCACCGCGGCAAGTACTCGCCAAGTCCGACTGCGAGGCCCGTCTGATCGCTGTCGATGAGTTCATTCAACCAATTCTGCTTCCTGCCTGAGATGGGAACCACTGTCAGTCATCTGGCCGGAAACGCGGAAAAATCCGCCAGCCTCGACGAAGAGCATTCTCGTCTCGACCGTCTGTGTCTGGAGGCACTCCGGCACGAGGTGATGGCCTGGCCCAAGCCAGGCCTGGTCTCGCCGGTCGACTCGGGCAGCCACAGCGACATGCACTTGGGTACCTTCTTTGCCAGCATGGATGCGCTGCAGGGCAGCTTCTCCAAGCTCGCGCGTGCCGGTGCCGCCGGATCATCCTTCTCCGAGCTGCAGGCGATCGGTATGGAAGCAGAACACAAGATGCTTTGCGCCACCGGCGGTATCAATACGCATCGCGGTGCGATCTTCAACCTGGGTCTGCTTGCGGCGGCGGCGGCGCGGCGCATGGCGGACGAGACGCTGGCGGGGCTGGAATGCGGCGCTGTCGTCACCAAGGCATGGGGCGCAGGGATTCTCGCAGGCCGCAAGGAATCGCATGCCTCGCACGGCAACCATGTGTTCAGGAGGTTCGCGGCCGGCGGCGCGCGCACGGAAGCGGCCGCGGGTTTTCCGACTGTCTACAGCATCGGCCTGCCGGTCTTGCGCCGCCTCCTTCAAGCCGGCCATGATCGCGAAACGGCACTGATCGGCACCCTGATGACCCTGATGGAACACCTGCCCGACACCAATGTGCTGTGGCGCGACGGGGAAAGCGGGCTCGATTTCGTGCGCGGCTCGGCCGCCGGTTTCAATCGCTCGGGTGGAGTGGATACGCCGGGCTGGCGGGCACGATTGCTGGTCCTTCATCGCGCTTTCATTGCACGTAATCTCAGTCCGGGAGGCAGTGCCGATCTGGTGGCAGCGACCTGGGCGGTGCATCAGCTCGAAACCTTGCATTCGCTCCCCGATTGATATGCGGCTCGCCATATTGTGCTCGGGACAGGCAGGGCAGCATCGCAACATGCTGGATGAGCTGCTGGTCGCATCCGAATGCGAATCCGTCCGCCGGGCGGCAAGCGAAGTGCTGGGGCAGGATGTCGCGCAATGGTGGGGCGAACTCGATGACAGCGAGATATTCCTCAATTCGAATGCGCAATTCGCCATCGCCTATTACCAGATCGCGACCTGGGTACGGATCGCCGCGCAATTGCCTGAAGTAGCCCTGGTCGCGGGTTATTCGCTGGGAGAATTGATCGCCTATTATGTTGCTGGGGCGCTGACAGCAAATGAGACTTTCAGGCTAGTGCGAGAGCGGGCGCGCCTGATGGATGAGGCAGCGGCCGGTGTCGAAAGAGATGGCGGCTGCATGGTGTTGTGGCGTGGCAGGGTTTCTCCCGCCGCATTGGCCGCACGCGATCATGCAGTCGCTGAATACGGTCTGGATGTTGCCATCAAACGTCGGCATGGCGAAGAAGTGCTTGCCGGACCGGGAGATGCGATCGCGCATTTTGTCGCCGATCTGCAAGCGATGAATCCGGGCCTGGTGCGCTTGCCCGTTACGGTTCCCGCTCACAGCCACTATCTCGCGCGGGCTGCCACCGCGTTTCGCGACATCCTGGCTGCAAGTGCTATCGCGGCGCCGAGGATCACTGTGCTGGGCGCGGTCGATGCGATGCCGGTCCGTTCGCGCGAAGCGGCGATCGATGCGCTGTCGCGCCAGATCGCAACGACGATCCGATGGGACGGGTGCATGGAGGCACTGGCGGAATCCGGTATCGATAGAGTGATCGAGCTCGGGCCGGGAAACGATCTGGCCAAACTGGTCGGGGCGGAACACCCGCAGATCGCGGCACACGCCGTCGGGGATTTCGGCGATTACAGGGCGTTGGCGGATTGGCTGCATTAGGGAGCAGGGACATTGTTTTTAAACCGTGGACGAACTGTGCAGGTTCCTCCGCAAAGGGAGTCAGTCGATGATCAGTTGGGAATTCATTCTGCTTTATATCGCGGCCGGCAGCGTCGCCGGATTTTTGGCCGGACTGTTGGGCGTCGGAGGCGGGGTCGTGATCATACCCATCCTGATGTTCATCTTTGCAGCCCAGCATTTTCCGGCCGACCATATGATCCATATCGCGGTCGGCACGTCGCTGGCCAGCATCATGTTCACTTCAGTGTCCAGTTTGCGTGTTCACCACGAGCACAGGGCGGTCAACTGGAACATCGTGAAAAGCATTACGCCGGGCATCCTGCTGGGCACCCTGATCGGCACGTTCATTGCCGCGAAAATTCCCGCCGGTCTGCTCAAGGCTTTCTTTATCGTGTTCCTGTTCTACGTGGCAACGCAGTTGCTGCTCAACATCAGGCCCAAGCCGGCGCGCCAGCTTCCAGGTACCGGCGGCATGATCGCGGCGGGCGGGTTCATCGGCTTTGTCTCGAGCTTTGTGGGTATCGGCGGGGGTGCCATGTCCGTACCCTTCATGACCTGGAGCAACGTCAAGATGCACAACGCCATTGGCACTTCGGCGGCGATAGGATTTCCCATCGCGGTTGCAGGAACCGTCGGCTATGTGCTGAACGGCTGGTCAACCAGTAACCTGCCGGACTGGTGCTTCGGCTTTGTTCATCTTCCTTCCCTGGCCGGTCTCGTGGTGGCCAGCGTGCTGCTTGCCCCGTTTGGGGCCAGGGCTGCCCACAAGCTGCCGGTGGAAACACTCAAGAAGATCTTCGCGGCTTTTCTTTACATTATCGGCATCAAGATGCTGTTCGGTACAATGCAGTAGAGATTCATCGGAGGAGCGATGGGCAGGAAAATCGATTATATTGAAATGGCCGCAACAGAATATTGGCAGGAGACTGGGAAGTCTGAGCTGGACTCGCTCTGGATCGCGGAATTTTTCCAGGATTACGGCGAGTTGAATGATTTCCCAAGGCATAACCTGGTCGATTTTTATTCATTGGTGCAGAAAGCGCTGACTATCAATATCGAGAAAGCTGAAAAGCTGGTCCGCTTGCAACGGGATATATCCAGCCGCGCTGCAAAGAGCCAACGTAAACCTTGATTTGCGATCATGTTCGAATCAGGCTTCAATCATTGTAAAGTGTGGGTTGCATTGACGCATTTCAGGCGTCAAATAACTGCCACCACAAAGACAGCTCACACATGACGTCTCCAATAATCACTGCCACAAATCTGGTCAGGCAATACCCCGGCGTTCGGGCCGTTGACGGTATCAATCTGTCGATTCCCAGGGGGATATGCTTCGGACTGCTAGGTCCCAACGGCGCAGGCAAGACCACGACCATCGAGATACTGGAAGGCATTCACCCCCCAACAAGCGGTTCGGTGCTATACAAAGGCGAGCCGCTGGGAGCGCGTTATCGGGAAGAGGTTGGCATCCAGTTCCAGCACACTGCGCTGCAGGAGTTTCTGACGGTACGCGAAACGCTGGAGTTGTTTGAACAACTCTATCAGCAAACCATGCCCATACCGGAGTTGGTCGAGCTGTGTTCGCTGGCGGATATTCTGGAGCGGGACACGCGCAAGATTTCGGGAGGGCAGCGCCAGCGTCTGTTGCTCGCTTTGGCGCTGATCAACGATCCGGACCTGATCTTCCTGGATGAGCCCACGACAGGGCTGGATCCGCAGGCCAGACGCAATTTCTGGGACCTGGTCAAACTGGTCAAGTCCCGCGCAAAGACCATCGTGCTGACCACGCACTATATGGAAGAGGCGTATGCACTTTGCGACGAGATCGCCATCATGGACAAGGGGCGGATCGTCTCCCAAGGTACGCCGGCGCAGTTGCTGTCCGAGCATTTTGGTGATGTGGTGTTGCAAATACCCAATGTTGATTCGGTTGGCAGACTTGCTGAACTGGGACTGAATGCGGTACAGGCGGGAGATATGCTGGAAATCAGGACCAATCGCCTGCACCATACCCTGCAACAGTTGATGGAAAATGGCATCAATCTGGATCGCTTGCGCATTCGCGCCTGGACTCTGGAAGACCTGTTCATCAATGTGACCGGAAAGAAACTCAGTCCATGAAAAAATTCCTTGCCGTATTGCATGCCCGCAACATGGAGTTCCTGCGCGATCGCTCCGCTTTGGCATGGAATCTCGCGATGCCGTTCTTGCTGGTGATCGGTCTGGCCTTCACATTTTCGAGCAGCAACAAGGAAATCTACAAGATCGGCATCGTTGGAGGCATCGAGAAATTGCACAGCATCGCACCCGCGCTGCAATCGACAAAATACATCCAGTTCATCCCGTACGATGACCTCGACACGGCCATCGGCAAGGTGAGACACCATCAAATGGACATGCTGATCGATGTCAGCGGCGCGCCAAAATACTGGGTCAACTCAAGCTCACCCAATGGTTATCTGCTGGAGCGCATCATATGGGGGGCAGAGGGAAGCCGGTTCGAAAGGCAGACTGTCGAAGGTGCGGAGATACGCTATGTCGACTGGTTCCTGCCCGGCATTCTCGGCATGAACATGATGTTCGCCTGCCTGTTTGGCGTCGGTTTTGTGATTGTGCGTTACCGCAAGAACGGCTTCCTGAAACGCCTGAAGGCAACGCCGCTGGGCGCTTTCCAATTCCTGTTTGCGCAACTGGTCTCGCGTTTGCTGTTGATCCTTGTCATCACCACGATCGTATACACCGGCTGCAATATGTTCATCGGATTCAATATGCAGGGATCCTATTGGACGTTGCTGCTTGTGACGGCTCTGGGAGCAACAAGCTTGATCTCCATCGGTCTGCTCATCGCGGCGCATACTGCCAGCGAAGAACTGGCCGGCGGCATGCTCAATATCGTGACCTGGCCGATGATGTTGCTGTCGGGCGCGTGGTTTTCACTCGAAGGCGCACAAGTCTGGGTGCAAAAACTGGCGCTGATCTTTCCGCTGACCCATTTGATCTCGGCTGCGCGCGCGATCATGAATGAAGGCGCTACGCTATCCCAGGTGATGCCCCATGTCTGGGTGCTCGCGCTGACGAGCGTGATCTTTATCGCGATCGGTGCGTATGTATTTAAATGGGAATGACTTGCAAGCAATGACCGGATAGCGCCGACAAATCGCAGGCTGTTCCTACTTCGCCAGACTTAATACAAACTGGACCAGTTCCCTGATATCGGCATCCTTCACCGCTGGGGCATTTCCGGGCATGGGTACCGAGCCCCAATTGCCCGAGCCGCCCCTGGAGACTTTCATGATCAATCCTTCCAGCAAGGGGTATTCAGTTCCCTTGTAGGTATAAGTGGTCGCGTTCCTGTATTTTTTGGACACATCCATCCAGGCCGGCCCGACAATTTTTTTGTCGACCGAGTGACAAGCGACGCAGTTGTTCTTCCTGGCCAGTGGAGGCATGTCGGTCGCCATTGCGTTGGCTGCGATTGCCATTCCTGCCGCGGTCATGCCCGCGATGATGATGGATTTCATCTTTCCCCCTTTTTTATTGAATATTAACGTTATTTTTATGTTCTCCGGGCCGAGCAACATTCCCGTTGACCGGCGAAGTTCCCATAGGCCGGTAAGGAAGTCAAGCGGGAAGCGTCGCTATATCCGGTGCGGGCCCATGATGTGTATCCAAGTCTTGTCATCCGACACACAATGTCGGGATATTCCATCTCGTCGGAAAAATAACTGTCCGCAAACACTGATGTGCGTTGGCGTACAATTGTGGCAACAACTCAGGCAGCAAATCTGCTTTTCTGCAGATGAATATGACAGAAGTCAGAATTTAATTCGCCAGGAATCCAGCTTATGACAACAGGCAATCAAAATATGCAAACCGAACCGCCGCTCATCGGGCAAACATACGTTTCGCGCGCCACACCGGATCTGGTTATCTACGTCGTGGATGTGATCGACTCGGATCTGGATGAGGATTTTGCCTTTATAGTCGAAGGTTGCGATCCTGCCTACAAAGACGACACCACAAACGCCGACGGATATGAAATTACTTCGGACGTTTGGGCCAGGCACGATTTCGTGCTTGTCGAATAACAAATTCAGGATCGTGCCGAGCCCGCAATGACATTGGTTCAGTCCTTGTTGGCCTCGATCGGAGAATAGAGTTTGATTTCGTCACCGACCATGGGTACGAATTTTGCCATGCCGAATTGAATACGCGAGATGGTGGCGGAGATGTCCGCACCGCAGTGCATTTTTCTGGTCAGCGGGAACGGTGCGCAATGGAAATTATCCACGCGCAGGGTCAGAGGGCGGGTCGTGGCGAGCAAGGTGAACTTTCCTTCGGCACCGACGACTTTGTCGCCGTCGAAGATCAACTTGTCGGAAGTGAAGCGGATGGTCGGGTATTGCGCGACATTAAAAAATTCCTCCCCTTTCATGTGTTCATCCCACTTGGCGAAACCCATGTCGAGCGAGTTCGCGTCGATGACGATGTCCACGCTGCCTTGCCTGGCGGCGACATCGAGCGTGATCGTGCCGCTGGATTTATTGAAGCGACCGCGCTGGGTGGAGTAGCCGAGATGGTTCACTTCGAACATTGGCCAGGTATGTGTCGGATCGATGGTGTAATTGTCCAGGGCGCAAGCTGGAATGGCGAACAACGCGCCGATAAGGATGAGCAGAGATTTATTCATGGCAGTTCTTTCTTGGACGGTATTTATTGACGGCCAGGTGAGGGCTGCATCCTCAGGGCTTCCTGCCGAGGAATGGAACCATGCGCGTAAGGACATCATCGCGCTCGATAAGGTGATGCTTGATGGCGGCGCCGACATGGGCGACCACCAGTCCGAGCATGATGTAATTGAGAATCTCATGCACCTCATGCAGCGAGTCGCCGAGTTCCTTGTTCTTGCCGACCAGGTCGGGCAGAGGCAGCACGCCAAGCCACACGGTCTGGAACCCTTTTGCGGAACTCATCAGCCAGCCGGTGACGGGAACGGCGAAGATCAATGCATAAAGCAGGTAATGTACGCTTTCGGCGGCGATCTTTTCCCAGTGCCGCATGGTATCCGGCAGGAGCGGCGGGCGGTGGGTTGATCGCCAGAATACGCGCATCACTGCAAACAGAAACACGGTGACGCCTATCCACTTGTGGTAGCTGTATAAGCGCAATTTGGTGGGCGAGAGCGGCAGATCGTGCATGTATAGCCCCAATGGGAATGCGACGAAGATCAACAGGGCGATAAGCCAGTGCAGGATCACAGCGGTTTTTGTGTAGCGATCAGCCATTTCTGTCTCTTCAATATCTGTTCTTCTTATCCTAATCCTAGTGAAGAGGTCGGCTGCGTGTCAATCAAAGTTTTCCGCTTGTACGGACAGGTCCTGTTGAGGACAGGGAGATGCAACTTTTTTTGACCGCAACATTCAAATGCACGCCCGGCCGGCGTGGCCGGACTTGAAAATCCGGGATTCGCCCGCATCTCGCAGGCCGTGGCCGGGTGTTACACTTCGCGCCGCCTTACATCGTACTTTTGGAGAACTTACGCAATGAAACGTATATTTTTGTTCATCCTGACCAATCTCGCGGTCCTGGTGGTTATCAATTTCACGTTGCGCTTGCTGGGCGTGGATCGTGTCCTGGATCAAAGCGGCGGGATCAATTTCAGCGCGCTGATGGTGATGTCTGCAGTGATCGGCTTTTCAGGCTCCATCATTTCCCTGCTGATGTCCAAGTGGATGGCCAAGATGTCGGTCGGAGCCCGGGTCATCGAAAGCCCGCAAGACCCGACAGAACGCTGGCTGGTGGAGACTGTACGCCGCCAGGCACAAGCCGCCGGCATCGGTATGCCGGAAGTGGCTATCTACGATGCGCCGGACGTGAATGCCTTTGCCACCGGCTGGAACCGGAATGATGCGCTGGTGGCAGTCAGTACCGGTCTGTTGCACAGCATGAGTCGCGACGAAGCGGAAGCTGTGCTCGGTCACGAGATCAGCCATGTCGCCAACGGGGATATGGTCACGCTCGCGCTGATCCAGGGCGTGGTCAACACCTTTGTGGTGTTCTTCGCCAAGATCATCGGTATTCTCGTGGATCGCGTGTTGCTGAAGAACGACCCGCGCAACGGCCCCGGTATCGGCGCTTTCGTCGCCGAGATCGCGGCGCAGATCGTGCTGGGTATCCTGGCCAGCATCATCGTCATGTGGTTCTCGCGTCAGCGTGAATTCCGGGCAGATGCCGGCGGGGCAAATCTGGCCGGACGGCAGAAGATGATCGCGGCACTGGAGCGGCTGAAGATGAACCATGAGCAAGCCGCGATGCCGCAGAATATGGCAGCGATGGCAATCTCCAGCCAGGGCGGATTTTCCAGGCTGTTCATGACGCACCCGCCATTGGATGAACGCATCGAAGCCTTGCGTGCGGGAAAATAAGCGATAGCGATGTGCAGAAACAAAAACGGCGGGATTAACCCGCCGTTTTTTATTCAGTCGTCGTCATCGAATTTCTGGCGTGGCGGATTGCCGTCATACACCAGGCTTTGTCGGTGCTGCAGGTAGGCATCCCGAATGAAGCTGTAACGGTCGATGACCGCATCATCCAGCACTTTCTCCTGTTCCAGCAGGCCGACACGTGTATCCAGGCCCTCGAGAGCCCAGGCGCTGTTGCGCGTCGGAACATCTTTGGTGTTGCTGATGACGCTAAAGTAGCTGTCCGTGTAGACTCCCGTGCCGTCGCGTATCGTACTGGGCCCCAGGATAGGCAACACCAGATACGGACCGCTGGGAACTCCCCAATAACCGAGTGTTTGACCGAAATCTTCGTTGTGCTTTTCCAGACGGTCGGTGATATTGATCAATCCGAAAATGCCGAACGTGGTGTTGAAAACCACGCGCGCCCCATCGCTGGCAGCTTGCCTGAATTTCAATTGCAGAATGTCGTTGGCGGTAACCACCACATCGTCCAGATTGGAAAAGAAGTTGCTGACCATGGTCTTGATGGGACTGGGCACGACCTTGTTATAACCTTGTGCAACAGGTTTGACCACGGCCCGGTCAAGCGTGTCATTGAATTTGTAGACGCCGCGGTTGAAGGATTCGAAGGGATCTTTTTCCTGGGTGTATGCACTGAGATTGATTGAGCCGCAACCTGCCAACAACAGATTTGCAAACAACATGATGGATATTCGCATCAAAAGCATGAACATGTAGGTGAGCCGAAAGAATAGTTTTGATTATAGAGGGAAATCGGCGCCTGTTGCATCCGTCTTGTTGCAATCTGCGCAAAGCGTTTAGTATGCACGACTATGGATATTTCAACTTCGTCGAATAGCCGTCAGACTTCTTTGCGCATCGGGGCTTTGTTCCTGGTGCTGGCGTTTCTTGAACTGACCTGGCTGCACGCGCTATCCCCATTGGAAAATCGCCTGTCCGACTGGTTCGTGCGTCAGCAGGCGCGGGGCTTGGTGCCGGATAAAGACATCGTTATCGTTGACATCGACGATGCCAGCCTTGCGCGCATGCAGGATACGGCCGGAAGCTGGCCATGGCCCCGCTCGGTGCATGGCGAATTGGTGCAGGGGATCGCCAAACAGCAGCCCAAGGCCATCGTGTTCGACATCCTGTTCAGCGAACGCGACGAATTCAGGCCGGATAGCGATCGCGAGTTCAATCGCTCCCTGCACGGATTGAACAACGTGTATTTCCCGATGGTGAGGCGCGACGCCGAGCTGGACAAGCAGGGCGCTCCTGCCGTACAAGTGGCGACCATGCTGGGTTTGCAGCGCACAGAGCATGCGGACGACGATGCGCGCATTGCGGTGTTGCCGCCCTTGGCGGTGGATCCGGCGCACTGGCGTGCGGGCACGATCAATTTCGTGGAAGATTCCGATGGTGTAGGGCGGCGTTACCAGCTTTATACGGATGCTTACGGCTGGCTTATCCCGTCGTTACCGGCGCGCGTGGCCCAGGACCTGGGTTATGTCGTGCCGAAGCAGCCGGACATGATACTGGCCTGGCGCGGGGAATCTGGAGCGTTCAAGCATATTTCCTATGCGGATCTGTACGAGGATTTCAATCGCGAGCATGCGCAGCGTGCCCCGGACGAGTTGAAAGGCAAGATCGTCATCATCGGTACGGCGGCAACCGGTTTGCACGATGTGCGCGTAACGCCGATGGCCAGTCTGTATCCGGGCATGGAGATATTGGCTACCGCGATCGACGACCTGAAGAACCAGCGCATGATGCACCGTACGCACGGTGACTTTGCCCTGTATTTGGCGTTCCTGTTACTGGCATTGTTGAACATCGCCTTCCTGCGAGGCATGAATGCGATCAAGGTGGGAGTGGCATTGCTCGCCACCAGCCTGCTGGCGCTGCTCTTCAGTTACCTTGCGGTAGCGCGGCTTTACCTGCTGCCGGTACTGTTGCCTCTGATGCTGGCCTGGGCCTGCTACTTCGTGTTTGCCCTGCGCGAATATCTGCTCGAGCGCAAGTCGCGCGAACAGGCAGTGCAGATGTTCAGCCGTTTCGTCAATCCGCACGTGGTCAAAGAGTTGGTAGCACATGGCGGCTTGAGTCGCGCGGGCGAAAGTCGCCAGATCACCATCCTGTTTTCCGACATACGCGGTTTCACCACCTTGTCGGAAAAACGCACGCCGCAACAGGTGGTCGATCTGCTGAATCGCTACTTCACCCTGCAGGTCGAGGTGGTGTTCCGTCACGGCGGCTCGCTGGACAAGTTCATCGGCGATGCCATCATGGCGTTCTGGGGCGCTCCGCTGGATGACCCGGATCATGCACGCCATGCGGTGGAGGCGGCGATCGAGATGGGCGAGGTGTTGCAGCGGTTCAAGAAAGAACTGGGCGAGGAGGATGCGAATTTCGATGTCGGCATCGGCATCCATACCGGTCCGGCGGTGGTGGGGCTGATCGGCTCCGAACAGCGCCGCGAATATACCGCCATCGGCGATACGGTCAATCTGGGCAGCCGCATCGAAGGACTGACCAAGGGCGTTTCGCGCATCCTGGTTTCGCGCGAGACGATGGAAGCCTGCGGCGATGCATACCAATTCAAGTCATTTGGATCGTTTAAAGTCAAAGGTCGCGAGCAGGAAGTAGAGTTGTTTGCACCAGTCGAAAAGGAAGGGGCTAGATAATGAGGAACGTCATTGCATTATGTTTGCTGCTCGGCTTTGTACCGGCAGCCTGGGCCGGAGGGTATGCCTACACAATTCGCTCCACCGAACTGAAAGCAAAACCCTACACCGATGCGCAGACGCTGACATCGTTGCCTCCCCGCAGCAAGGTCGAGGTGCTGGGACGGCAGGCGGGCTGGACTCACGTCAAATCGATCTCCTTCAGCGGCTGGGTGAAGATGTTGAGCCTGCAACTGGAAGCGAATGACCAAAACAGGCGAGGAGACAACGGTTTGAGTGCCTTGTTCAATGTCGCCTCCACCGGCAGAAGCAGCAGCACGGTGACCACCGGGATACGCGGTCTGTCGGAGGAGCAGTTGAAGAACACAAAACCCAACTCGCAGGAACTGCAAGCCGCAAAACGCTATGCAGTGAGCCGGCAGGAAGCGCAGCGCTACGCCGCCGCCGGAAAACTGCACGCGCAAAGCATGGATTATCTGGATGGAGGCCAATAAATGAATACGAATCGGACGATGGTCTTGTTGTGCCTGCTGGCTTCGGCATTACCCGCTGCCGCTTTCGATCTGGGTAGCATCGACTGGCAAAAAGCGGTCGATACGGTGAAGAAAGTGCAAAAAGCCAATACCGATATTGATGAGCCGCAAGAGATCGCGCTGGGCGAAGGGATTGCCAGCAATTTGCTGGGCGCCGCACCCCTGCTGGACAATCCTGCGGCACAGCAATATGTGAACCGCGTCGGACGCTGGCTTACTCTGCAAACGGAACGTCCCGATCTGCCCTGGCAATTCGGTGTGCTCGACGACAACGATGTGAATGCCTTCGCCGCCCCCGGCGGTTACGTGTTCATCACCAAGGGATTGCTGGCGCAAATGAACAGCGAGGCGGAATTGGCTGGCGTGTTGGCGCACGAGATTTCGCATGTGCTGCGCAAGCATCATTTGCAGGCCATCAAAAAGGGGGCGCGAACCGAGTTGCTGTCCGATCTTGCGAGCGAGGCGCTGAAGAGCAATGGCAGCAATCCCGCGCTGACCAAGCTGGTCAGCGCGGGAACGGAAGTGTATGCGCGGGGTTTGGACAAGAACGACGAGTTCGAGGCTGATCGTATGGGCGTCGTGATCGCTGCGCGGAGCGGTTATGATCCATACGGATTACCCGCGGTGTTGCAGACTCTGCAATCGCTCAATCCAAACGATTCCAGCGTGGCCTTGATGTTCAAGACACATCCGGCACCGGCGGATCGTCTGAGTCTGCTCGATAAGGAGATGACCGGCCAATTCAACAATTTTGAGAATCAGCCCGACCTCGCGCCGCGTTTTCTCCAGGCATTGGGTGCGGGAAAGAAATAAGCTTTGCCGGATTGGCAGTCTGCCGGACTCTGGATAGGCTGACGAGGGGCAATGCGAACCCCCTTAAAACCGGGGCATTACAAATCAGACAGGGGCTTGTCGGCAAGCCTGTCGTCTTTTGTTCTTAATTGCCCGATCACCTCAATCAAGGATTTGTCCAAAGCGAGCAATTCGGATTCGGATAATCCCTGCAGAGCTTCCGGCAGTATTCCTTCCGCAGGCCCCGGTGCCTTTTTCAGGATCCTTGACGCTTCTTCGGTCAGGCACAGGCCGACTCGTCTCTGATCTTCCTTGCTTCGTTCTTTTATTACCAGCCCTCGCGTCACAAGTTTCTCGATCAGTTGACTGCAGGTCGATTGGTGTATTGACAAACGCTCGGCCAGTTCGGAAACGCCGATATCGGGAGTCTTTGCCACCTCCTGCAATATCCACAATTGCGAGCCGGTGACTCCGCAGGCTTCTTCCACTTCCCGAAAATGCTGGCGAACAGAGCCAAAAATGATGCGAAATTTCTTAAGCACCTGAACCGAAAGCTGGCTTTTGTTGAGCTTGGCCAATTTATTGCCTCTTTCTGGGGATTGCGCAGCCAGGGTTGGGATCACCTGTCACGGAGAAAACATTTATATCATATGTATTCATGTCAACTTAATTCACTCCGATGCGTTTATGGCAATGCTTTGGTTGGTTTTGGTTTGTTAAATTATTGGTAAGGGAATATATCATGAAAAAAATTGCATTCGTTCTGGCTTCATTACTGGTAGCCGCATGCTCGTCCGCCCACAAGGCTGAAACAGCAGCGGCACCGCAAGCTGTGCCGCAAACGACCGCCAGCCCCGAGACTGCATCGGCAACGCCGGCTGAACTGGCTGCGAGCGAGCTTGCGTCCGAACTGCAAGGGCTTCAAAAGGAAAGCGTTTATTTTGATTTCGACAAGTACGCCGTAAAGCAGGAATATCAGGATGCGATTCAGAAGCAGGCGGCATTCATCAAGGGGCACAAGAATGACGTGGTCACGCTGGAAGGCAACGCGGACGAGCGTGGGAGCGAGAAATACAATCTGGCTTTGGGGAACAGGCGTGCAAAAGCTGTCCTGAAAAGCCTGGAACGTCTGGGTGTGCCGGCCTCCCAGATCAGGACTGTGAGCTTAGGGAAAGATCATCCGCGCCTTGCGTGCCACGAAGAGAAATGCTGGAAAGAGAATCGCCGGGTCGATTTTTCGCATAAGCTTAACTAGCAATAGTGGCCGCATTGTCGGCAGGATCTGGAGCGAGCCCGGCTTTGCCGGGCTTTCCGGACCCAATGCCGTCCGGTTGCGCGCTGGCGAAATCAATCCGGATCCATTGCCGGATCGCGTACTGCACAAGCAGTGTTCCCGGTTCGATTCATTTGTCAAAATACCGAAATCCGCAAAGGTGGTTTGATCATGGATGAGGGAAGACGCAATGCGATTGTGGTGACCGTCCTTTACATTGTTTTCCTGTGTGGAACGTGGACCTGGTTTCATCCGTACTTCGTAAACCAGCGAGTTCGCGGCCATATATCAATCGGTGCAATTGTTCAAGAGTCTGAGAAGACATTTCAGGTACGGACTATGACTTTCCAGGCTCGGCTTATTGAGGGATGGACGGCCCGCCCAACGTCACCCGTATTGCAATAGATGAAACGAGCAGGATCCGGCTCTATGCTCACGGTCACGACGACCGTTTTTTGTTTTGATCGAAACGATAGATTGGCAGGTATGAAATCCGAGCGGTGGCTTGATGAATGATAGGGTTGCCAGTAGTCTTAGAATCGATCGAAGCACATCTTGCCAATGTCTGTTACCTCGCTCGTCCCGTGAGTACCTGCATTGTATTCGACCGGCTTCAGCGACCACATACTCCCCCGGCACTGAAATCGAATCTGTATGGTTTTCTGATTTTAAAAAACAGGGCTCGTTGCGGCACGAAGTATTGATCGAGCGGATAAAATGTCGGTTCAACACAATCGGTGACACTTAACATGATAGAAACCCTCACTTTAATTACGCTTGGCGTCTTGTTTCTGGTCTTCTTTCGTCCCGGCAAAACTCCACCTCTGGAGAGCCAACTGGTGATCGAACGGCCGGGTCAGTACAAGATCACGCTCGCGCCAAAACTGAACTTGGCTCAACCCTTCATTGAGGCGATCATCGATCGCCTGGCGAAGTCGAACGTTTCGACACAGCATGGCAGCGCCAGGCAATTCTTTGCGGTCAGCGACAGGCAAGTGGCGACCGCCCACGGTGATGTCTACCTGCTGGCGATCATCGTTCGTGGAGGAATGATCCATTTTGTCGGGTCGCAGCCAGTGTCAGGTGGTCCTGCAAACTACCTTGAAACCATCAAAACCAATGCAAAGGATCTGCTTGAGGACTTCCCGGTCAGCGATGAGCGCAGCAAGGCACTTGAAGACAGCCTGTTTGGCGCAATTCGGGAAGCATCCGGGGAGAGAGGGATCGTCGTTGAGCAATTGAAGGACCAGGCTGATATATAAGTGCCAGCGGTCGAAACAGAGCCTTTAGCGCTTGCCAATGAGATTCCGGGCAAGCGTGTGAAATAGCGGCGCAGGGCACACCAGCTGCGAGCTGAGTTTGGCAATGAACGCTGCAGCCATCAAAGGCAATATCATTTCGTGGCTGTCTATCATCTCCATGACGATGACGAACGCAGTGATGGGGGCCTGGGTGACTCCGGAAAAGTAGGCGACCATTCCAATTATGATCACCGCTCCGGCCGGTACTGATGTGAATAGGTGTGCGATATTGGCGCCGAATCCGGCGCCTGCGGAAAGTGTGGGCGCCATGAGTCCGCCGGGTATTCCGCTGACGTAGGAAATTGCCGTCGCCGCCATCTTCAGCAGTCCGTAACTCTCGGGCAGTACGGTACTGCCATCAATGAGCGATTTCGCCTCGCTGTAGCCGCTGCCATAGGTCGTATTGCCGGATGCCAGCCCCACCAGCGCGAGTAGCAGTCCGCATAGTGCCGCAAAGGCGATCGGTTGTGCCCGCATCCATGCCCCTATCCTGCCGGTCAGTCCCTTGTTGACTTCGATCAGCGTGCGGCTGAACACGCCACCCAGCAGGCCTCCTGCGATGCCGCAGACGACAACCACACCCCACTCGCTGCCGAAGGCAAGCGATTGCGAAGTGTGTCCGAAATAGGAGTAATTTCCGAGCAGCGCAAGCGAGGTTATCCCGGCGATGATCACGGTCATGAGTATGGTCGAACTGTTGTGCTCTTCAAAGGACCGGCTCATTTCCTCAATGGCGAACACGATTCCGGCCAGTGGCGTATTGAAGGCGGCGGCGACTCCGGCCGCCGCGCCGGCAAGGATCAAACCCTTGTCGAGATCATGCTTCGGGAAGCGCGCAAACTTGCCCAGGCTATGCATGATGGATGCGCCGATCTGGACGGAGGGTCCCTCGCGCCCTATCGACGTGCCTAGCATCAGTCCCGCGACGGTGAGCATGATCTTTCCGCTCGTCACCCGCAGGGAGAGCACCTGCTCGCGGATCCTGCTGGTTTCGTCGGGGTCAAGTGCTGCGATGGTTTGCGGAATGCCACTGCCTTGCGCGCCGGAAAAGAATCTCCTGGTCAGGATAACGATAAAAACGAGTCCCAAAGGTGTAATCAACAAGGGAAGATACGGGGAAATGGCAAGAAGTCGGTGGAAGACACCGTTCGCCCACTCGCAGGCCATCGCAAACACAATCGCAACCAATCCGACGCTGATCGCCCCGCACCAGAATACAAGCCTGCGTTTCCAATCCAGGATCAGAATATCCTCCAATAGCTAGATTCCATCATCTGCGGCATGCACTTTTATGGCATATAGTTTAAGAACATCATTCCGCGCATATTATGCATCGCCATTTAACATTTATACCAATATTATTTATGTAAACCGAGTTTTCTGCCATTCGTCAACAGTCGAGCTTCATGGGGTCAAACGTGTCTACTAAAGAGGGCGTACCGGCAGCGCAGATCAGGCTGATCAGCTTGGGCAGGGAAAAGCCGCGGCTGACATGCCATGAGGAAAAATGCAGGAAGGAGAATCGCAAAGTCGATTTTGTGCATAAGCCTGGTTAGCAACTTCCCGCAGGGGAAGACTGATCAATAAGTCGGTTTTCCTTCATTCTTGATGCAGATGCCGCCCTGACGGCGGTTGGAGGTTTGCTGTGGACGACGGGCTGATTATCTGCGCTTTGGGGGTTCTGTTTCTGATTGTCATCCGTTTTGGACAGCAGCAATCGCTCGATATACCGCCCGGATTGGATGACCGGACCATCGTCAGTTCACATTCGCAACCAAATCGAATTTGTCATGATCCCCCGTTTCGGGGCAAAGGGCTTTAAGGTTCCAATGCGCCGCTAGCGCGCCGGCGGCTCGAGATCGGAGTTCCGGAATATGAACTCGCCGCGTTTGCGATCGGCAAAGTAGTGCTCAAGCGTGTAGCGTATCGGGCGGAACGCCAGTGTGTCCCACGGAATCTCTTCTTCAGCGAATAGTTCCACTTCCAGACTCTCCACGCCGGGCGAAAAGTCCAGATCGCGCAGTGTGGCACGGTACAGCAACTGTACCTGGTTGATGTAGGGGAGGTTGTACATCGCGTAAAGTTCCAGCATGTCGATACGTGCATTGGCTTCTTCCAGGGTTTCGCGCGCGGCGGCCTGGGCTGTCGTCTCGCCGTTCTCCATGAAGCCTGCCGGCAATGTCCACAGGCCGTGACGCGGCTCGATGGCGCGGCGGCAAAGCAGGATGCGCCCATCCTTCCACTCGGGTATGGCGCCGACGATCAGCTTGGGGTTCTGGTAGTGGATGGTATTGCAGACGGTACAGACATGCCGTTCGCGGTGATCGTCCTGAGGCAGGGAAAGCTCAACCGGCGCACCGCATTCTGAGCAGAATCTCACGGCATCAGTCCCAGAACTTCCACCACGGTGCCGGATTCAGCGGGGATTCCTTGACCTCGGGTCGCGCACCGTCCTTGGCGACGTTCAGGGCAAGCACGCGTTTTGTGTCATCGCGCAGGTCCGGCATTCCCATTGCGTCATAGGCTTGCACCAGTATCTGCAGGGCATCCCGCGTCTGTGGTGTTTGCGGAAAATCGATCAATACACCCTTGGCTCGGTTTGCCGCTGCGACATAGGCACCGCGCCGCAGGTAATAATCCGCCACATGGATCTCTGCACGGGCAAGGGTGATCAGCAGGAATTGCATGCGCAGCCGCGCATCCGGCGTGTACTTGCTGTCCGGGAAGCGTGAGACCAATTCCTTGAACGAATTGAAAGAATCGCGCAAAGCAGCGGGATCGCGTTCCGCCGGATCCTGTTTGAACAGGGTGCCGAACAGGCTGTTGATGTTCTCGTTGAAGTTGATGAGTCCCTTGAGGTAGTAAACGTAATCGAGATGGCTGCTCGTGGGATACATCTTCACGAATTGATCCAGGGCGCCCAGCGCCGGGGCGGGTTCGCTGTGCTTGTAATAGGCGTAGGCGATCTCCATTTGCGCCTGTTGCGCGTAACGGCCATACGGATAGCGCGATTGCAGCGTCTCGAACTGTTTTACGGCCTTTTCGTAGTTTTCATCCTTCATCTGCTCTTGCGCTTTGGCATAAATCTCGTCGGCAGACAAGTTCTTCATTTCATCCTTGGCAGGATCGGAACTGCAAGCAACTAACGTGAGCAGGAGGAAAACGGCTAAACTATGGCGCATGATAAAACCCGAAATGATAAAACCCGAAGAAGACTTACCCGATTATAGCAAAGACGACGACTCTGCCGACCTGCTTGAGATGCGCATCCCGATGGAAGACGGCGGGCTCCGCCTCGACCAGGCGCTCGTCAAACTGTTTCCGGAGTACTCGCGCAGCCGCCTGCAAGACTGGATAGAGCAGGGGCTGGTTACGGTCAACGGTACTGCAGGAAGTGTCAAGCAAAAGGTGTGGGGCGGGGAAACAGTCTGCGTATCGCCGCAGATACATCCGTCCGAGCAACCCTACCAGGCTGAGGATATTCCGCTCGACATCGTCTATGAAGACGATGACATCCTCGTCATCAACAAGCCGGTCGGGTTGGTGGTGCACCCGGGCAGCGGCAACTGGAAAGGCACGCTGCTCAATGCGTTGTTGCATCACGCTCCGCAGCTTGCCGAGGTGCCGCGCGCGGGTATCGTGCACAGGCTGGACAAGGACACCAGCGGTTTGATGGTGGTGGCCAAGACGCTCATTGCGCAGACCGCGCTGGTGAGGCAGATGCAGTCCCGTAGCGTGAAGCGCGAGTATCTCGCGCTGGTATGGGGAGAACTGGATTACGGCGGCATTATCGATCTGCCCATCGGGCGTCATCCGTCGCAGCGCGTGAAGATGGCGGTGATCGAAGGCGGCAAGGAAGCCGTCACCCATTACAGCGTGGAAGCGAATTTCCCCAGCTGCACTTTATTGCGTTGCAGACTCGAGACCGGACGCACACACCAGATCCGCGTGCACCTGACACATCTCGGCCATCCCCTGATCGGCGACAGCGTGTACCAGAAAGGCGTGCAGAAATGCGCGCTACCGTTGCGCGAACTGTTGAACAAGTTTCCGCGGCAGGCATTGCACGCGACGAAATTGGCGCTGGAACACCCCGTTACCGGCGAAAAGATGGAGTGGGATGCGCCGCTGCCGGAAGACATGGAACAGCTGCTGGACCAGATCGACGAGGCGAGCGATGGCATTGCTTGAGCATCGCATCGTCCCGGACTGGCCGGCGCCGGCGAACGTGAAAGCCCTGCAAACGACGCGCCACGGCGGCATCAGCACAGCACCCTACGACACGCTCAACCTGGGTTTACATGTCGGCGACAGTCCGCAAGCGGTTGCGCGCAATCGCCAGTTGCTGGAACCGCTTTTGCCGAGTGAGCCGGTATGGCTGGAGCAGGTGCACGGCACCGTCGTTGCCGATGCGGATTCCGCGAGTTGCCACGTTCAGGCTGATGCCTGCATCGCGCGCCATCGCGGTGCGGTGTGCGTGGTGATGACTGCGGATTGCCTTCCGGTGTTGCTGTGCGACGAGGCGGGTACGGTGGTCGGTGCGGTGCATGCGGGCTGGAAAGGATTGGCAGCCGGCGTCATCGAAGCAACTGTCAAGGCGATGGATGTTGCGCCGCACAAGTTGATGGCATGGTTCGGTCCAGCGATCGGGCAGGAGGCATTCGAGGTGGGTGCTGAGGTGCGCGCCGCTTTCATTGCGCATCAGGCACGGGCTGCCGAGGCATTCGTGGCACATGGCGGGCAGGGTAAATACCTTGCCGACATCTATCTGCTGGCGCGCCAGCGGCTTGAGGTATTGGGCATCAGGAAAGTCAGCGGGGGAAATTACTGCACCTACCGCCAGAAGGACAGGTTCTTTTCCTACCGCCGCGACGGGGTGACCGGGCGCATGGGGACGTTTATCTGGCTGGGCTAGCGAGCGCGTACCTCAATCGGCCGAATGGAGGAACCTTCCCGGCCAGGCCGTCTCGCGTCGCAAGACGCGGAGTGGCAGGTCGCCCTGACCGTCCCCGCCTCCAAGGACTGCGGCATCGCCGCCGTGTCCAACAACAAACACGGCAAGTTGCAGATACGCAAGCTCTATTGCGAGCCGGAGTTCAAGGGTAGCAACAACGGGTTGGGGATCGCTTGAAATAGTAGTTTGCAACATTCCAAAATCAATAGGAGGCGTGCAGCATGAATAAGGTCTACATCACGGGCAGCGGACTCTGGGTGCCCTCAAATCTCATCAGCAATGACGAGCTCGTGGCTTCCTACAACGAGTATGTTCGGCGCACCAACGAGCGCAATGCTGCCGCCATCGCCAGCGGCGAGGTTGCCGCATTGCCTGAATCGAGCAGCGAGTTCATCGAAAAGGCCTCCGGCATCAAGCAGCGCTACGTGGTCGAAAAGACCGGTGTGCTCGATCCTGACCGCATGTGTCCCGCGATCCCGTCGCGCCCGAACGAACAGATCTCGTTGATGGCGGAAATGGCCGTCGGTGCCGCGCGCGAGGCGCTGGCCAACGCCGGACGCAAGGCGGAAGAGGTCGATCTGGTCATCGTTGCCTGCTCCAGTTTTCAGCGTCCCTATCCGGCCATTGCCGTCGAGGTGCAGGGCGCGCTTGGCTGCGGCGGATACGGTTACGACATGAACGTCGCCTGCTCATCCGCCACGTTCGGTATTGAGCAGGCCGCCAACGCCGTGCGCGCCGGCAGCGCACGCTGTGCGCTGGTGATCAGCCCGGAATTGCCTTCGGGCCACCTCGAATGGCGCGACCGCGATTGCCACTTCATCTTCGGCGACATCGCCACCGCCGTCGTCGTCGAAGCCTCTCCCTCGGGCCGGCAGAAGTCTGCATGGGAGATACTCGGCTCCAAGGCCGCGACCGTTTTTTCCAACAACATCCGCAACAACAGCGGTTTTCTTGATCGTTGCGATCCGGCCTCGCGCGACAATCGCGACAAGCTTTTCATGCAGGAGGGCCGCAAGGTGTTCAAGGAAGTCTGCCCGATGGCCGCCGACCACATCAGTAGCCACTTGACGGCCAACGGTCTTGCGGCAAGTGATGTCAAGCGATTCTGGCTGCACCAGGCCAACCTGACAATGAACCACTTGATCGCGAAGCGCATCCTCGGCCGCGACGCCACGCTGGAAGAAGCGCCCGTGATCCTCGACAAGTTTGCCAATACGGCCTCGGCCGGTTCCATCATCGCATTCCATCAGCACAACACCGATCTCGCGGCAGGCAGCATCGGCGTCATCTGCTCATTCGGGGCCGGGTATTCGATTGGCAGCCACATCCTCAAGCGAGTTTGACGGTATCAATCGCTAACCATCCTGACCTTTCATGCAAGAAATCACCGTCACCCAACGCAAAGTTGTCATCGCCGCCTGTTTCGGTACATTCCTCGAGTGGTACGACTTTCTTACCTTTGCCTCGCTGGCGACCTATTTCAGCGTGCTGTTCTTCCCGCCGGAGAATCCGACGGCAGCGTTGCTGATGAGCCTCGCCACGTTTGGCGTCGGCATGGTGGTGCGGCCATTGGGTTCGGCATTGTTCGGTTCGCTGGCGGACAAATTCGGCCGGCGTCCGATCTTTATCGCGACCATCTCGCTGATGGGCATGACGACCTTTCTGGTTGGAGTGCTGCCGACCTATGCGCAGATTGGCATTCTTGCGCCGCTGCTGTTGCTGATATTGCGCCTGTTGCAGGGCTTTGCAGTGGGCGGCGAGATCGGCGGGGTGGCGGTGTATCTCACCGAGCATGCACCGCACGGCAGACGCGGTTTCTACACCAGCGTCCTGCAACTGATGGGGCCGCTCGGCATTCTGGTTTCCACTTTGCAGATTGTGCTGTTGCAGGCCTTTTTGAGCGATGCAGATTTTCATCGCTGGGGCTGGCGCGTGCCATTCCTGTTTTCCGCGCTGCTGCTGTTCATTTCCATCAGGACGCGTATGAGTCTGGAAGAGTCGCCGGTGTTTCGCCAGTTGCAGGCTGAGGGCACGGTCTCCAAGGCGCCCCTGCGGGAATGCCTGAGTGATCGCCGCACCCTGGGACGCATGGCGCTGCTGTTCTTCTGCATCTCTGCAGGCGGTTCGCTGCTGTTCTTCTCGTCGCAGGTCTATGCCAATGTGTTCCTGAAGAGTGTGGTGCGGCTCGACGCACAACTCGCAAGTACGCTGGTCATGACCAGCACCCTGCTGCTGTTCCCGCTCACTGTCTTTTGCGGCTGGCTGTCGGACAAGATCGGGCGCAAGCCGGTCTTGCTGGCAGGTTTGATTCTGGGGGCGATTACTATCCTGCCCGTGTTCAAGGGCTTGCAGCATTACGGCAATCCGGCGCTGGAGCGTTTCAATCGTGAAGTCGCGGTGTCGCTGTACGGAGGCGATTGCGACTACAGTCCGTTCCGCAAGGCGGCGAATGATTGCGAGCGCAATCAAGAATTCCTTACCAGGAACGGCGTCTCTTATTCCCTTCGGCCACAACGGGCCGGGCAGGACGTCTTTGTGAGCATAGACGGCGACGGCGGGATATACGGTTTCAATCCCGAAAGGCTGACGGGAGCATTAAAAGCCCGGGGATGGTCGGAAAGTGCGGACGTCGGCCAGGTAAACCGCTTCATGCTGTTCCTGTTGCTCGTCGTGCCGGTGATCGCCGTTGCACTGATCACCGGCCCGCAGACCGCCGTCCTCGCAGAGCTGTTCACTGCGAGAACACGTTACACGGCAGCAGCATTGCCGCATAACCTGAGTGCGGGCTGGATCGGCGGCCTGTCGCCTTTCATGGTCACATTGTTTTCGGTCCAGGCGGGCGATGCGCTGGCCGGCCTGTGGTATCCGGTGGGCATGCTGATCTTTGCTTCCGTGCTCGGACTGCTGTTCATGCCCGAGACGCTCGACGTCCCCCTGGGCGATTAGCGGTCGCGAAAAGGCATAAAATCGCCAACGCGCATTCCGGCCTCAAGTTTTCCAGCCGGATGTCGTCATAGACGTGCGCACTACATTTTCATAAATGTAGCCCCAATTTGGAGAAATCAATGATCAACTGGTACAACTCGCTCAGCATACGCTGGAAGCTTCAATTCGGCTTCTTCCTGGTGACGATGGTCACCACTGTCTATAACCGGATGCTTGCCTCGCACGAACTGGGGCAGATGGTCGATATCGCGCGTGAAGGCGGGGTCAGCCAGCAGGTGATCAGCCAGCTCGTGGCCAACCATAATGCCTACATTTTCAATTCGTTCTGGGAGTCCGGGCTGGAGTTCATGCTCCAGTTCTTCATCATCGGCTTTGTAGCCAGCCTGTTCGTCAAACCGATCAAGGCCCTTTGCAATGCGTTGAAGACGGTGGAGAAGGGCGACCTGACCAAGGGCGTGGAGCATCGTTCGCGCGACGAGATCGGGGAGCTGGAAAAGAGTTTCAACGACATGCTGTCCAAGCTCAACCACATCATGTGCGAGGTGGACGAGAGCGGAAAGGAAATGGAACAGTCTGCATTCCAGATCGCCAAGATATCGCACGAGATCGCCGAGGTGGGGCGCAAGGAGCAAAGCCGTTCGGATGAGGTGAACGGTGCTACTCGGCAACTGCATCAGATCTCGGAAAGCGTGCAGGCGCAAGCGACCGAAGCGACAGTGAGAGCGCAAAAGACCGAGTCACAGGCGCGCGAAGGAATCAGTTTCGTGCAGAAGAATATCTCCGAGATGGAAAACACGGTGCAGGAAGTGAATCAGGCAGCCACGAAGATCAACGAGCTGGAGAGATCGGCGGCACAGATCCACGACATCATCACCACCATTCAGGACATTGCCGGACAAACCAATCTGCTCGCGCTCAATGCCGCGATCGAAGCCGCCCGCGCCGGCGAGCAGGGGCGTGGATTCGCCGTCGTGGCCGATGAGGTGCGCAAATTGGCCGAGCGCACGACGCAATCGGCCGGTGAGGTTTCGCGCATCATCTCCCAGCTTGGGGGCAAGGTGGAAGAAGTGACAACGTCGATGAGCGTGGTGGTGGGCAAGGTGCACGAGAACCAGAAACTGGCGGGCGAGACGGCTGCGGTGATCGAGCGTATCTCGGTGGATGTCGCGGAAACGGCCAGCGCGAACAACGGTATATCCGAGGCGAGTGTTGCGCAGATACGCAACGTGGATATCCTCCAGAAGACACTGAAGGAGTTGTTCGCGACGCTGCACGAGAGCTCGGTAAAGGTGGAGACGACGGCGGGTATCGGCGACGGGCTGCATACGGTCACCGGGAAGCTGAACAATCTGATGGCTGAATTCACCTTTAACCACACTTCTGCCATCCAGGCGATTCAGCACGAGAAGCGAACTTTTCCGCGCGCCGCCAACCGTTTGCTGGTCCATGTGGCTCAGGGCGGGACCTCAGTCGAATGCCCCAGCCTCGATTTCAGCATGACCGGTATTCGCCTGCTGATGAGCAAAGAACTGGACCGGAGCAAGCTGATCGAAATGGAGATATATCTGCCGCAGGAAGATATCAGTCATTACGAGGGACAGAAGCCGGTCAAACTGCCTGGCAGGATCACCTGGCAACGCAAGGAGCAGGGAAAGTTCATTTGCGGTGTTGCCTTTGAGAAAATGTCCGATGAAGCGGCCAAACGTTTGCGTGAAAGTATCAGGTACTACAACAAGGAACCCGAATTCGGTGCCATCCGGTGATACTGGGTATAATCCGCGCCCTTCACTAATTTGGGTTATAGCATGAGCATCCTGGCCTGGATCATCATCACCAGCCTATTGGGCGGCATCCTGAGCGTGATAGCGGCTGCGCTGTTTGCGCTCAATGCGCGGGGTGAGTACCTCGGCGGACTGGTGAGCTATGCCATCGGTGCGCTGCTGGGTGCCGTATTCCTCGACATCCTGCCCGAGGCTTTTCAGCAAGCGTCCAATCTGCCGGCAGTGAGTGGCATGGTGCTGGTCGGCATATTGCTGTTTTTCACGCTGGAGAAAGTGTTGATCTGGCGCCACTGCCATCATGAACACTGCGAAGCGCATGAGCCTCACGAACAGGCAGGGCACGATCATGGGCGTAGCGGGACGATGGTCATCGTCGGCGATACCTTCCACAACTTCATCGATGGCATCATCATCGCGGCGGCCTTCCTGGTCGATGTGCACCTGGGGATTGTGACTTCGCTGGCCATCATTGCCCACGAGATCCCGCAGGAGGTAGGCGATTTTGCCGTCCTGCTGCATTCCGGCTACAGCAAACTACGCGCCTTTCAACTCAATCTCATTTCCAGTTTTGCCACGCTGGTCGGCGGTGTGCTGGGATATGTCGCGCTGAAGGACATGCAATCGCTGGTGCCGTATTTGCTGGCCTTGGCGGCGTCCAGTCTGATCTACATCGCGGTGGCCGACCTGATACCCGGTTTGCACAAACGAACGCGCATGCGCGACACTGTGCAGCAGGTAGTGCTGATCCTGTTGGGCGTGGGGACAGTCGCGCTGTTCGGCTCTATCGCACCCGCTTGAGCATGATGCGATGAATGGCAGCGGCAAGTACGCCGCAGGGGCGCCGGTCAAATGGTTCCTGCGCATTTGACCGGCACTGCTTTGCGGTCATGACACGGAGACATTGATCGACTTTGGCTTGGCTTTCTCCGATTTTGGAAGAGTCACGTTGAGCATGCCGTCCTTGAATTCGGCTTTTACCCCGGACTCATCCGCATCATCGGGCACCCGGAAGCTGCGCATGAAATTGCCGTAGGAACACTCGACACGGTGGAATTTCTTGTTCTTCTCCTCTTTCTCCTGCTTGCGTTCGCCCTGGATGGTGAGCATGCCGTCCTGGATGGTGACTTTCACATCTTCTTTGTTTACCCCGGGAATTTCACCTTTGATGAGATAGGCGGCATCTGTTTCGCTGATGTCGACGGAAGGCATCCAGTCTGCAACGGCCAGCATCTCATTATCCGATGCCGGGCGGCTGGGCATACGCCCGAAGATACGATTCAAACGACTTGATACGTCATCCAATTCCCTGAAGGGGTCCCATTTGATCAAGTTCATGATAGTGCTCCTTTTTAAGTTGCGTCGAAGACAAATACCGCTGCGATTCTCCCTGAAAGACTGCGGTTACAACCATTCAAAACAGGCAGCTGCAATGTGTCAGAAAAATCGATTTATTCGGGATGCATGAGAGTGCGGCTCAGGGCTCCAGCCCGGGCATGAGTGGATTGATGATCAGCCTTATGGAACGTTTGCCATCAAATTCGACACGGACGAAACTCAAAATGCAGGACAAAATATCGCCTCGCCGATTTTGCGCTTCGTAGCGGTGGCCGCAATGGCACAGATAATTGAGAAACGGGTTCAATCGTTCTTCCTGGATCAAGTCGACGCCGGTGAGCTGTGGCAGCAGGCGCGACACATGCTGCCAAACCAGATCGCGACGCTGAAAGCCGAACAGCCTTTCAAAAGACCTGCTGCAATCCTGGATCATTCCGCGTTCGTCAAGTGCAAGTGACGGCGGGTCTTGTGGTTCGATCCGGCACTCGTCGCGCTCTTCCCGCGGCTGGCTATAGGAAAAGGGATGGGTATCGCTGGATGAGAAACTTCTCTGCAAGTCCATTTTTTTCTCCTTGAGGCTATCTTGGAAAGACGGGGCAATAGGGGATGATTGAACTTACTGCAATACCGGGATGGGGGAAATACGGGCGAATACATATGTATAAATACATATCTATTTGAGAATATATGGATTTTCTATATACAGAGCAGGTTGAAAGCGGTATATGTCCGGACAGTCAAAGGCTGCTTGCTTTACGATCAACAATGGGTAAAACGATCGATCCATACATTGGACGCCTTGTACACTGGCATCAAGGATGGCGCCGTGTTACTTTTTGCCGGAATCCTGTTTCATGCGGGTGCTACTTAGCTATCTGTTTCTGTGGTATTTTCGTTTCCATTTTGACAAACATCATTGGACGAACCAAGCGACATCTTGATGCCTCCAGAAGATAAATCGGTTAGCAAGAAAATCCGGAACCCTGTTCGCATGAAAGCCGAAGAACAGCGCTCCCATTCGCCTCCCGTGGAAGTACAGTCTCGCGCCACCTGGGAGAAGCTGTACGAACTCCAGGTGCACCCGCTCGAACCGGGATTGCAGGACGACGAGCGACGGAAGGCACCGATTGCGCTGGAGGTGTCCCGTGACCGATACATGGATCTTTATGACTTTTTCCCCATCGGTTATATCACGCTCAGCAGCGAGGGAATCATCAACGAGGTCAATCTTGCCGGTGCCGCACTCCTGGGCATTGAACGCAACAAGTTGATCGGCCGCCGCTTTGCCCCCTTTGTGGCATCCGAAGACAGTGAACCGTGGCATCGACAGTTTTTGAACACACAAAATTGCAACGCGAAACAAAGTTGCGAAGCGGCGATCAGGCGCGTTGATGGTTCAGTCTTTCAAGCCAAACTGGATAGTTCACGGATGGAAGCGGGGAATGATTCGCCGGTGCGAATCATCATCTCCGATATCACCGAACGAAAAAGCATGGAAAAGGAAATACAAGAGCGGCGAAAGGAAATGGACGATCTGCATATGCTGCATGCAACCTCGCAGACGGTTGCAGCCATCGCACACGAACTCAACCAGCCACTGCTTGCAATCGCATCTTATAGCAGCGCGGCGCTCATGCTGCTGAATTCCGAAGCGCCCAACCTGGACAAGGTCAGAAAAGCCGTGGATGGTTGCGAGCGACAGGCACACCGCGCCGGGAAGTCGATCCGCGACCTGCTCGAATTCCTGAACATTCAGGAGTTCTCGACTGAAACATTCGATCTCAATGCGGAAATAGCCAACGCTCTCGATGTGGCCAGGTCGGAACATGAATTGGGGTTCGAATGCATTTTCCAAAAGGATGAAGAGATTCCTTTGATTCGAGCCAGTCGTACCCATGTGCAAAAGGTGCTGCTCAATCTGTTGCACAACGGTATGGAGGCCATGCAGGAAGCCGGCGTTCCGCTGCCGGTCATTTTGGTGACGGTGAAAAGTATCCCGGGTGAAAATGTTGCCCAGGTGACGATACGGGACAACGGGCCTGGCATCAAGGAAGAGGATATATACCGCCTGTTCAAGCCGTTCTTTACCACCAAGGCCAAAGGCATCGGCATGGGACTCGCGGTTAGCCGTTCTCTGACCGAGACCAATGGCGGCAAACTGTGGTTTGAATCACAAGCCGGTTCCGGCGCCATTTTTCATCTGACGTTGCCCTTCGCATCATGAGCTACTACGGCTACGTATTTATCGTGGATGATGATGCGGTCGTGCTGGATTCGCTACGCATGCAGCTGGAAGCTGCCGGTTATGCCGTCGCCACGTTTCACGGTGCCGAAGATTTCCTGGAAATATGCACCCCAGATACCCATGGCTGCATCATTCTGGATGTGAGCATGCCCGACATGGACGGTCCCGCCTTGCAGGAGGAATTGAAGCGGCGGGGCTTGAATCTTCCGATCATCTTTCTTTCGGGACACGGAACCATACCGTTGACGGTGCGCACTCTCAAGGCCGGTGCGATGGATTTTCTGACCAAACCGGTGAAGGGAGCGGTATTGCTGGCCCGAGTCCAGGAAGCGATGGAGCAGTGTTCCCTCTTGCGGAAGCAGGCTCAGGCTTCCCAATCCATCGCATCAAGGCTGGCCATGCTTACCGATCGCGAAAATGAAGTTCTCAAGCTGGCCGTCGCCGGGCATACCAGCAAGGAGATCGCGCAACGCCTGGGCATCAGCTACCGGACAGTCGAGATACATCGCGCCCACGTCATGCAAAAAACCGGCGCATCCAATATGCTCGAACTCGCGCGCATCACCTCGAACCACGTATCCAGATAGTTTTCGCATACCCATACGTATTCATACTGATTTTATCGGGCGGTGGTTCGATGTTAGCGTGGGCAACGTAAAAGGAGGTGCCCAACATGTTGCTGCCAACGATCGAAAAGCCGCAGGGAAGGAATGTATTCGAAGCCATTCTCGCGCGGCGCACCGTACGGGCATATGCACCGGACAAGATCAGCAAGAATGCGATTCAGACACTGCTGGAAGCCGCAGTCCGTGCTCCCACCGCCATGCACGAGGAGCCATGGGCGTTCGTCGTGGTACAGAACAGGCAAATATTGAGGCAGCTGTCCGACCGGGCCAAGCCGATATTCATCGAGGAGATGCGCCACCGCAACGCTCAGGGTGTTCGACATTCGTTCGAGCATTTTGCCAGGCCGGATTTCGACATGTTCCATGGGGCAAACGCCTTGATCATCATCTGTGCAAAGCCGGCGAGCCCCTTCGTCGTTGCCGATTGCTGGCTGGCAGCCGAGAATCTGATATTGGCTGCCTGTGAACTTGGTCTCGGCAGTTGCGTCATTGGCTCGGTCGTTTCCGTCCTGAATATCCACATGGTGAAAACAGAACTCGGCATACCCGCTGCTTACACCGTCATTGCCCCCATCGTCGTGGGGCTGCCGATGGGGGAAACCGAAGCGACTTCAAGAAAGGAACCGTTGATCCTCTCCTGGAAACAATGATCCGTTGCGCCGTCAGGTAGTCCAAGGTCGTTTTGACTGCGCCGGTCCCGATAGTCCCTTGCCGTAAAGCCCGATATCGGAAATCCCCGTCCGGCCGCCTGACAGACTGGCCCGGATCGCATTTCCAGACATTCGTCATTCCCCGTGTATGAAACAGTTAGAATAGCGTCCCCGTCAAGAAGGGGCGAAATCCCCTTGTTTGCCTGAATCCTTACACCAAGTGCAACACCGAAACAGCATGAAAATCAAAGAAAAAACACCCAAAATCGGTTTCGTATCGCTCGGTTGCCCCAAAGCAACGGTCGATTCGGAACATATCCTCACGCGCATGCGTGCCGAGGGTTATGTCATCACGCCGAGTTACCAGGAAGCCGATCTGGTGGTAGTGAATACCTGCGGCTTCATCGACAGTGCCGTGGCGGAATCGCTGGAAGCCATCGGCGAAGCGCTGCAGGAGAACGGCAAGGTCATCGTCACCGGATGCCTCGGCGCCAAGGGCGACATCGTGCAAAAGACACACCCCAAGGTACTGTCAGTCACTGGGCCGCACGAGACCGATGCTGTGATGAACGCAGTGCATCAATACTTGCCCAGATTGCACGACCCCTATGTCGACCTGGTACCGCCGCAAGGTGTGCGCCTCACGCCGCAACACTTCGCCTATTTGAAGATATCCGAAGGCTGCAACCATCGCTGCACCTTCTGCATCATTCCCAGCCTGCGCGGCGACCTGGTAAGCCGGCCGATCCACGAGGTCATGACCGAGGCGGAGAAACTGGTCGAGTCCGGCGTGAAGGAGCTGCTGGTCATCTCGCAGGACACCTCGGCCTACGGCGTGGACGTTAAATACCGCACCGGCTTCTGGAACGGCAAGCCGCTGAAGACGCGCATGACCGAACTGGCGGACGCGCTCGGCAGCCTCGGCGTGTGGACCCGCCTGCATTACGTCTATCCCTATCCGAGCGTGGATGAAGTCATCCCGCTGATGGCGGAAGGCAAAATTCTGCCGTACCTGGATATCCCGTTCCAGCATGCCAACGAGCGCATCCTCAAGCTGATGAAGCGTCCGGCCAACAGCGAGAATGTGCTCAAGCGCATTCGCCAATGGCGCGACGTCTGCCCAGACATCACCCTGCGCAGCACCTTCATCGTCGGTTTTCCCGGCGAGACGGAAGAGGAATTCGAAGAACTGCTCGACTTCATCGAAGAGGCGCAACTGGACCGTGTTGGCGCGTTCAAGTACTCGCCGGTGGAAGGCGCGGTCGCGAACGCGCTGCCGGACCATGTCGATCCCGATGTGCAGGAAGACCGCCTGGCGCGCCTGATGTACCTGCAGGAAGAGATCAGCGCCGGGAAGCTGGCGAAGAAAGTCGGCCAGACCATGACCGTGCTGGTGGACGATGTGGATGAAAACGGCTCGGTCGCGCGCAGCGCTGCCGATGCGCCGGAGATCGACGGTTTGGTGTATATCGACGGTGAAGAGCTGGAAGTCGGCGAGTTCGTCACGGTAAGGATCACCGATTCCGATGAGCATGATCTGTGGGGTGAAGTGGTCTGAGCATGAGCGAGGAAAATCCCTGCCTGACTTGCGGCGCCTGTTGCGCTTATTTCCGGGTTTCGTTCTACTGGGGTGAGTCGAACGAAACCCCCGGTGGCATCGTTCCCGCCGAACTGACCGAGCAGGTGCACCAGCACCTGCTATGCATGAAAGGGACCAACAACCATCCTCCGCGTTGCGTCGCCCTGCAGGGCGAGGTTGGCAAACAGGTATCCTGTTCCATCTACGAGCAACGTCCCACGCCTTGCCGCGAGTTCAATGTGTATGAGCTCGACGGCTCGCCGAACATGCGCTGCTTCAAGCTGCGAGGCCTGACTCCTCCTGCTACAATCGAGCCATGACTTTTTTTGCCTTTTTTGCTGTCGGTCTGGGTGCTGCCATCGGCGCGTGGCTGCGCTGGGGATTGGGAATATGGTTGAACCCGACAGTATCCGAACTGCCATTGGGTACCCTGTCCGCCAATCTTATAGGCGGTTATCTGGTCGGACTTGCGGTCGCATTTTTCATGCACTACCCCAGTCTGTCGCCGGAATGGCGCTTGTTCGCAATCACCGGTTTCCTGGGAGGACTCACGACCTTTTCCACTTTCTCGGCAGAGACCGTTACGCTGCTGATGCGCGGGCAATATGCCTGGGGCACGGCGATCGTCGCGGCACACCTCGGAGGTTCGCTGCTGATGACGGTGCTGGGGATGCAAACGTTCAAATGGTTACAGCAATAGGGAGAGAATATGCAATCCGTCGTGCTTAGATTCTATGTCAGCGAAATACAACATCACCATAACGAACTGATGCACGAGTGGCTGCTGCGCCTGGCGCAACGCCTGGAAATACCCGGTGGCTCGGCCTTTCGCGCCATTGCCGGCTATGGCAAGCACGGGCGCATGCATGAAGAGACTTTCTTCGAGCTGGCAGGAAATCTAGCCGTCGCGGTCGAATTCATCCTGGAAGCGAAGGATGCGGACAGATTGATGGCCGCGGTCGTTGCGGAGAAACTGCAACTGCACTATGTGCGTTACGCTGTGGAATCCGGCACGACGTAAGTCTGTGGCCGATGTCTTGCCTGGCATTTTTTTGCCGGGTCATGACCAACCGCTTATCGGCTGATTTCTCGGCTGCTTGCCGGGATGGCCAGTTGTTCCATCAATTACTTCTTTCCCTTGCCGGACAACTGAGTCTCGATCTCAACCTCGGCAGCGATCCAGTAGTCCATCGAGCCAGCCTTGAAACCGTTCTTCTCGGCAATGAAATAGGCAGCGTCCTGAACCATTCTGTAGCGTTGTTCCGGTGTCGGTGCGGCAGCCGTTTTGGCCGGTGCCGCTTTGGCGGGCGCGGCGGGCTTCTTCTCCGCTGCAGCGGGTTTGCCGACCGTTGTTGCCGGCTTTTTGGCTGTTGCGGTTTTGGTTGTCGTTGTCTTGGCAGTGACCTTTTTGGCGGTCGCCTTGGGGAGGGATGCTGCAGCGGTTGTTTTTCCGGCAGCAGGCTTGGTTGACGGTTTGGAGACGGCGGGTTTTTTTGCGGTGGTGGATTTTACAGTTGCCATGATCGCTACCTTTCAAAAATTAAGTTCATTGTTTTGCAAAATGAAACTTGTAATTTTATGTATCCCCCTCGCCCCCAATTCTAAACACAAATACCCGGCGCCCTGTGATTTATTTGTGTCAAAGATAAAACACACCGCCCGGACAAGTCTGCGCCTGTTCGATGCGCGTCAGGGTGGGCAGCAGATTCAATCCGGTATTCTCCTTCAGCCTCACGGCGTGCTCCTTGAGGTCGTCCAGGTCGATGCGGATGGGCGCGCCCGTCGCGGCCAAGGCGATCACATTGCCGCTTTCGCAGGAAGGAAAAACCAGTGCGCGCGTCTCGAACGCTTCGCGCAGTCGCTCCAGGCTGGCGGTATAGCCGCGACTGCGTCCGAGCAGATTGACGGCGAGGATGCCGTTGTCGTTCAGGCGTGAACGGCACATCTGATAGAACGGCAAGGTATCCAGTTCGCCGGGTCGTGCGTTCTCGTCGAAACCGTCGACCAGGATCAGATCGTAAGTCTTGTCGTTTTCGGCGATGAATTTTGCGCCGTCACCGATCACAACATTCAGGCGCAGAGGATCGTCCGGCAGCTTGAAGAATTGCCTGGCTGCAGCCACTACGCGCGGCTCGATCTCCACCACGGTCAGCTTCGCCAGCGGGCAATTGCGGTAGATGAATTTGGTCAGCGAAGCCGCGCCCAGACCGATCAGCAGCACCTTGCGCGGAAAGCGCGCATCGTCGCGCATGAGCAGGCTCGCCATCATCTCCTTGGTGTATTCGAGCTCCAGATGCCAGGGCCGTGCGATGCGCATCGCGCCCTGTACCCAGGTGGAACCGAAGTGCAAATAACGGATGCCGGACTCTTCGCTGATATCGATGGAAAAACTCATTGTGTCGGGGTGGGGGAGGCTGAACGGGATAATTTTCTGAAAGCCAGGCGCGCCAGTGCCAGCAGCAGCTCCACCAGCAGCAGGACGGCGAGCGCCGCGCACGCGCCGAACACCAGCGCATCCTGGTTCAATGGAACGGCATAACTGTACTGTCCCATCGCTTCATCCAGCATTTCCTTGTCGCCGTGCAAGAGGACATGCAGCGCTTTCAGCGGCAGGCTGGTCTGCAGCGCGGCCATGTCGGCCTCGAAACGCAGCTTGCGCGCGACCATCTTTGCGATTGCCAGTCCTTCTTCCTGAAAAGGCTTGACCTCGCTGTTGCGGTGCAGCTCGATCAGCTTGTTCAGGTCGCCGTTGAAATACTTGTTGGCGATCTCCTGGTACGGCTGCAAGTTGATACTTACCTCGCGCAGATGCGCATCCACGCGTTTCTGGTATTGATCGACGAAATTGGGGGCCTGCAAGCCGATTAGCAGCGAGATGCAGGCCATGATGATCATCAGGTAGCGATAGAGGACGGCAGTCATGACCTCGGAAGCACTTTACTTCGGTGAAATGCGGTTCAAGAGCCAGCGCGCCCACTCGGTCACTTCCGTTGCGCTCATGCCCAGGGTGGCGTGTTGTTTTGCCAACTCATCGCCTGCCGCGCCGTGCAGGTATACAGCCAGCAGTAGTGCCTCGTCCGTGTCCAAGCCCTGCGCGACGAAGGCAGCGATCATGCCGCTCAGCACGTCGCCCATGCCGGCGCTGCTCATGCCGGGATTGCCGGTCCGGTTGATGTGCAGCTTGCCGTCGCGCGTGGCGCACAAGCTGCCTGCGCCTTTCAGTACCACGCTGCCGTGCAACTTCCCGGCGAGAGCAAGTGCCGCGCCCGTCCGATCCGCTTGAATGTCTTCTGTTTTGCAGTCCAGCAAACGCGCGGCTTCGCCTGGATGCGGGGTGAATACAGCGGCTGCTTTGCGTGTATGCAGCATGCCGCGCAAGTCGGGGCGCTGGGCGATCAGGTTCAAGGCATCGGCATCCAGCACCAGCGCGACGTCGATCAGCAGTGCGTCATACAGCAGCTTTTGCGCAGCCGGGCTTTTGCCGAGGCCGCAACCGACCACCAGCACGTGAGAATTGAAATTGTTTTTCGCGTTTGCCTCCTCTCCCACCGGGGAAGGGTTGGGGTGTTGGAAGCCTCTCATGGCATCTGCAGCGCCATGCAGCATCAGCTCCGGCTGTAATAAATCCACAACAGGCGCGTTATCCGCCAGCATCCCGACATGCACACAGCCTGCACCCATTTTGAGGGCCGCGCGGCCGGCCAGTAACGCCGCCCCGACCATGCCATTGGCCCCGCCGATGACGGTGACCGTGCCGAACATCCCCTTGTTGCTGTCTCTGGGGCGCGGCTTGAGGAAGGCGGCGACTTGCTTCTGGGTGATCGAGGCGGTGCGGGCGTTAGCCATGTTGTTTTCCCTGAGTTTGAGAGGTCGGCTGCATTATAATTGCAACCTGTCGTCAACGCCCTTTATCCATGCCATGTTCCGCACTTCGATAGGTAAATCCGCTCTTTCCGCCTTCCGTCTCGACAAACTGCGCATCGCGCTGAGCGCCACGAAATCGGGCGTCACCCTCGAAGACACCCGCCACTGCTACTTCACCGAACTTTCCGCCGAGCTTGCTCCGGCTGACGCTGTCCTGCTGGATCGTTTGCTCGGTCTGGATAAGAGTGCAGGCGAGCCCCATCTCGAGGGCAAGGTAACCCGCCTGCTGGTCGTGCCGCGCCTGGGCACCATCTCGCCCTGGTCTTCCAAAGCCACCGACATCGCGCGCCATTGCGCCTTGCCGCAAGTCACGCGCATCGAGCGCGGCGTGCTGTTTTACCTGAAGACCAGGAGCGGCAAGCCTCTGACGGATACCGAAAAACAGGCCGTGCTGCCGTTGCTGCATGACCGCATGACAGAATCCGTGGTTGCCGACGTTGCAGGCCCTTCGACTGAGCTCGGGACAGGCATCGAAGACAGGATATTCAAACACGGCACGCCGCAGCCGCTGTCCACAGTGGACGTCCTCGTAGGCGGCAATGCGGCGCTGGAAGCCGCCAACCGCAAACTGGGTCTGGCTCTCTCCGCCGACGAGATCGACTATCTGGTGCAGAACTTCACCAGGCTGGAACGCAACCCCACCGACGTCGAGCTGATGATGTTCGCGCAGGCCAACTCAGAACACTGCCGCCACAAGATATTCAACGCCGACTGGATCATCGACGACCAACAGCAGACCATCTCCCTGTTCGGCATGATCCGCAACACGCACAAGTTGCACCCCGAAGGCACCGTGGTTGCCTATTCCGACAATTCCTCGGTCATCAAGGGTGCCGAGATAGAGCGTTTCTATCCGCGCAAGGACGGCAGCTACGCCTTCAGCAAGGAACTAACGCACACCCTGATGAAGGTCGAGACGCACAACCACCCGACCGCCATCGCGCCGTTCGCGGGGGCGGCGACCGGCTCCGGCGGCGAGATCCGCGACGAAGGTGCGACCGGCACGGGCTCCAAGCCGAAGGCCGGACTGACTGGGTTCTCGGTGTCCAACCTCAACATCCCGGGGTTCATACAGCCGTGGGAAATATTTGAGAAGGGGGAAGGAGGAAGGGAGTACGGTAAAACCGCCGCATCGCTGCTGAATTCACCCTTGAGCGCCGAAGGCGCGCTCCCTTCTCCCTTAAACCCTTCCCAGACGTACGGCAAGCCAGGGCGCATCGCGTCTCCTTTGCAGATCATGATCGACGGCCCCCTCGGTGGCGCGGCCTTCAACAACGAATTCGGCCGCCCCAACCTGGCTGGTTACTTCCGCACCTTCGAAGAGAATGTCAACGGCGAGATGCGCGGTTACCACAAACCCATCATGCTGGCGGGCGGGGTTGGCAGCATTAGAGCCGAACACACGCACAAGCACGAGTTGCCGGTGGGCGCGGTGCTGATCCAGCTCGGCGGTCCCGGCATGCTGATCGGCCTCGGCGGCGGTGCGGCCTCCAGCATGGATACCGGCGCCAACGCCGAAAACCTCGATTTCGATTCCGTGCAGCGCGGCAACCCCGAGATGCAGCGCCGCGCGCAGGAAGTCATCGATCGCTGCTGGCAGATGGGCGACGACAACCCCATCCTCTCCATCCACGACGTCGGTGCGGGAGGCATTTCCAACGCGCTGCCGGAACTGGTGCATGGCGGCGGCAAGGGCGCGAAGTTCGAATTGCGCTCGGTGCCCTCTGAAGAGCGCGGCATGTCGCCGATGCAGATATGGAGCAACGAAGCGCAGGAACGCTACGTGCTGGCGATCCCGGTCGAGCGCGTGCTGGAATTCCAGGCATTGTGCGAACGCGAACGGTGTCCTTTTGCGGTGCTGGGGACGGCCATCCGCGAAGACCGGCTCGTGGTGCACGATGAAGAATTCGACAACAACGCGGTGGACATGCCGCTCTCCGTGTTGCTCGGCAAGCCGCCGAAGATGACGCGCAAGGTGGCACGCGAGCAGGTCACACTGCCCAAATTCGATACCGGCAACGTCGTGCTGAAGGAATCCATCGAGCGCGTGCTGCGTCTGCCCTCAGTGGCGGACAAGACCTTCCTCATCTCCATCGGCGACCGCACCGTGGGCGGCATGACCGCGCGCGACCAGATGGTCGGGCCGTGGCAAGTGCCGGTGGCGGATGTCGCCGTCACGCTGATGGGCTACAACACCTATCTGGGCGAAGCCTTCGCGCTCGGCGAACGCACACCCATCGCCGTGCTCAATGCGCCTGCTTCCGGCCGCATGGCCATCGGCGAGGCGATCACCAATATCGCGGCCGCGCAGATCGACAAGATCGGCGATATCAAACTCTCCGCCAACTGGATGGCTGCCGCCGGACACCACGGCGAAGACGCTGCGCTGTTCGACACCGTCAAGGCCGTGGGCATGGAAATGTGCCCGCAGCTCGGTATCAGCATCCCGGTGGGCAAAGATTCGATGTCGATGAAGACCACCTGGAAAGAGGGCGAGCAGAGCAAAGCCGTCACCGCGCCGCTGTCGCTCATCGTCACCGCTTTCGCCCCATGCAGCGATGCGCGCAAGACACTCACCCCGCAACTGGTAGCCGACACCGATACCGTCGTGCTGCTGTTCGACCTCGGCTGCGGCAAGAACCGCCTGGGCGGATCGGCGCTGGCGCAGGTGTACAAGCAAGTCGGCGATGTCGCGCCGGACGTGGACGATGCCAAGAAACTCAAGGCCTTCTTCAGCCTTATCCAGCGCTTCAACAGCGAAGGGAAGCTTCTGGCTTACCATGACCGTTCCGACGGCGGCATGCTGGCGGCCCTGTGCGAGATGAGTTTCGCTTCGCACATCGGCCTGGACATCCGCCTGGACGAATGCAAGGGCGACGACCTCGGCATATTATTCAACGAAGAACTCGGCGCGCTGGTGCAAGTGCATTGCGACGATCTGGCCGACATCTTCGTGCAGTGCGACGACGCAGGCCTTACCAACGTGCACGAAGTGGCGCGTCTCAACACCAGCGGCACCGTCAACATCTCGCACGGCAAGACGCAGTTGTACAGCGAGAATGCGATCACCCTGCGTCGCATCTGGTCCGAAACCACCTGGCAGATACAAAAGCTGCGCGACAATCCGGCCTGCGCACAGCAGGAATACGAGCGCACGCTGGATGCGAAGGACCCGGGTCTGCATGTGAAGCTGACTTACGATCCGAACGAGAACCCTTATACCGTTCGCGGCGAGCCTGTCACCTCTGCCGCCCATCCTTCGACAAGGTCGGGACGAACGGCAGCGGCGGTGCTTACTTCGCGCCCCAGGATGGCCATCCTGCGCGAGCAGGGCGTGAACGGCCACGTCGAGATGGCTGCCGCCTTCGACCGCGCCGGCTTCACCGCCGTGGATGTGCACATGAGCGACATCATCAGCGGCCGCGTGAAGCTGGCCGAATTCAAGGGCGTGGTGGCCTGTGGCGGATTCTCCTACGGCGACGTGCTGGGTGCGGGCGAGGGCTGGGCGAAATCCGTCCTGTTCAACCCGAGGGCGCGCGACGAGTTCGAGGCTTTCTTCAAGCGCAGTGACACATTCGCGCTCGGTGTGTGCAACGGCTGCCAGATGATGAGCAACCTGCACGAGATCATCCCGGGTGCGGAGAACTGGGCGCACTTCGCGCGCAACCAGTCGGAGCAGTTCGAGGCGCGCTTCGTCATGGTGGAAGTGCAGCAAACGCCGTCCATCCTGTTCGATAGCATGGCCGGCAGCCGCATGCCCATCGTCGTTGCGCACGGCGAAGGCTATGCAGACTTCGGCAACACCAAGCGCCTGCATGACGCACAACCGCTGGTCACGCTGCGCTATGTCGATCACTACGGCAAACCGACGACTACCTATCCGCTCAACCCCAACGGCTCGCCGCAAGGCATCACCGGACTCACCACGCCGGACGGGCGCTTCAGCATCATGATGCCGCACCCCGAGCGAGTGTTCCGTTCCGTGCAAAATTCCTGGTACCCGAAGGAGTGGCAGGAGAACGGCGCATGGCTGCGCATGTTCCAGAATGCAAGGAAGTGGGTGGGGTAGAGTTGACATACCCATATTGGGTAGTAAGATGCCCGCTATGGGCATAAAGGCAAAAACTTCTACTCCCGTTCAGCACAACAGTTTATCCGCTGCGCTGTTTTCCAATACGCAACAACGGGTGCTGGGATTATTGTTCGGGCAGCCACAACGCAGTTTCTTTGCCACCGAGTTGATCGGGTTGTCCGGCGGCGGTTCCGGTGCGGTGCAGCGCGAGTTGAAACGCCTGGATGAAAGCGGCTTGGTGACAGTCAAGCGCTTGGGAAACCAGAAGCACTATCAGGCGAACCCGCGGTCACCGATCTTTTCCGAACTATGCGGCATCGTGCAAAAGACCGCGGAATCGGCCGAGCCGTTGCCCGACCTCTCCATCCGTACCGAAGGGCTCCGCTCCGCCGCGTCGACGCGGCGCGAGAACGGCGAATGGCTGCGCATGTTCCACAATGCCAGGAAGTAAGCGGGCTTGGCATTTCCCGCGCTGTCCTGGATCGCTCTGAAGCAGTCCTCTATTGCCGGCCTACCGGATCCACACGGTCTTCGCGTTCACAAATTCATGTATCCCCAGCCTGGACAGCTCGCGTCCATAGCCCGAAGACTTGATGCCGCCGAACGGCAAGCGCGGATCGGATTTGACCATGCCGTTGATGAAGGTGCATCCGGCCTGGATACGGGTCGCCAGTTGTTCGGCCCGCGCCACGTCCTTGCTCCAGATCGATGAACCAAGCCCGAAACGGGTCTCGTTCGCGATGTTCAGCGCATCCTCCTCACTTGCGGCGCGAATCGCGATGGCGACCGGCCCGAACAGCTCCTCGTGGTAAGCGCAGGTTTTGGCGGTGACGCGATCCAGAATGGAGGGCTGGTAGAAGAATCCCGCGCGCTCCGCCGGCTTGCATCCGGTCACTGGGACCGCCCCCTGGGCAATCGATTCGGTGACCTGCCGGTGCAGGTTGTCGCGCAGATCGAGGCGTGCCATGGGGCCGATCTGCGTGGTCTCGTCCATCGGGTCGCCGAGCTGGAGCGCCTCCACTCTGGTTGTGAGGCGGTGCAGAAATTCTTCCGCGATCTGCGGCACGAGGATGAATCTCTTTGCCGCGATGCACGATTGCCCGCCATTGAGGTAGCGCGAGGCGACTGCCATATCGGTTGCCAATTCCAGATCGGCATCGTGCAGCACGATGAACGGGTCGGAGCCGCCCAATTCCAGCACGCATTTCTTCAGGTACTGGCCGGCACAGGCCGCCACTTTGCGTCCTGCCGCTTCCGATCCGGTGAGTGTGACTGCGTGGATATGCGGACTGGCGATCGCCCCGGCGACGTGTTCGACCTCGATCATCAGGTTCGTGAACAACCCCTCCGGCAGACCGCTGTCGCGAAAGATCGCCTCAATCGCCAGTGCGCACTGCGGCACATTGGGGGCGTGCTTCAACGCGACAGCATTGCCCGCCATCAAGGCCGGAGCGGCTGCGCGGAACACTTGCCAGAAAGGAAAGTTCCACGGCATGACGGCGAGCAACACGCCGAGCGGGTAATGCGCGACATAACTCTTTCCTGCATCCGATGGAATCGGTTCGGCGCGCAGAAAATCCTCGGCATGCAGGGCATAAAAGTCGCAGGCACCCGCGCACTTCTCGACTTCGGCGCGCGCCTCGCGTAGCGGTTTGCCCATTTCCAGCGTGATGAGTGCCGCATATTGCCCAAGCTGCGCGCGTAACCGGGTCGCTGCATTGCGCAGTATTTCGGCGCGTTGGGAGAAAGGGTTTTGCGCCCACAGTTGCTGCGCGCTGTGGGCTTTTTGCAATGCGCTATTTAAAAGATCGACATCCCAACTGGTGTGGGACTGGATCAGCTGATCGTTGGCCGGGTTGCGGCTTGTGAAGGACATGTTCTTCGTGCCTTTAGGGGTTGTCGGATAGCCGGGAATTCCGTTCCTCCGGTGAGTCCATATTAACCATTTATCCGAATTTGGTCGTCCGTTTGTCGTTTTCGATAAAAGCGCAAGTCGATACCCATTATTCTCGTAGAGCAATTATTGCCGAATATGCAGAAAGGGGGAGATCTTGGAAATACATTTCAAAACCAAAGAAGTGGCCATATTGCTGGCGGCTTCATTGATGAGCTTTCTGGCCAATATTCCCGATTCCATTCTGGGTAATCTGGTCGACAAAAGGATATTGCTGGTCGCATTGGCGACCCTGGTGGTTGTAGCGATGTTCCGCTATTTGCGGATGCTGCTGTTGTTAACCATTTCAATTCTGGCGATCGGAGCCAACCTTCCGGCGGAAATGGCAACCGCGTTGGGTATCAGCCAGACGGCATTGCTCGTGTCCCTTGGTGTCGTGGTTGCGCTCACGCTGCTGAACCGCTACATGAACTGGTTGCCCACCGATAAGGAATCGCCTCCTCCGGAGACCGGGGATGTACGCCAGGCCCTGCTTGCCGCAATTGAAAAAGGCGACAAGGCTACCGTGGAGCGGCTGTTGGGCATGAACGCAAACGTCAACTTCACGCTGTACGGCACGACTCCCTTGCATTTGGCTGCCGAGAAAGGCTACCCCGAGATCGTGCGGCTGCTCATCGCCTATGGGGCTGACTTTCAAAAGGAGAATGCGGAGGGAAAAACCCCCCTGGATGTGGCTTTGTCAAAAATGAAGTTCATCCAGACCGAGGAGATACTCATTAACGCCCATAATTCTTATGGTGCGATCTATGGCCGGTCGGAAACTTGAAAGGTTGCAGAGATGGAATATGGAAACCCATGCTGCAGTCTGGGAAATGGCTGCACCTGAAGGTTCCGTCGTCGTAAAGCCGTAAGGCTTCGTGACGAGAAAAAAGCGACCGTCGGGTCGCTTTTTATTTGCATGTTCCGCTGTAAACTTTGCGCCTTGCCGTGTGGCATTTCCAAACATGAAGGTGCGAACATGAAAAAGGAATTTTGGCTGGAACGCTGGGAGCGGGCGGAGATCGGTTTTCACCAGAACGAGATCAACCCGTATTTGCGTCAATTCTGGAAAGAGTTGCCTTGTTCAGGCAGCGGCGAGGTGTTCGTGCCGCTGTGCGGCAAGAGCCAGGACATGGCGTGGCTGCGCCAGCAAGGATGCACGGTGCTGGGGGTGGAGCTCAGCTCCATAGCGGTGCAGGATTTTTTCACGGAAAGCGGAAAATCACCGACGCATACCAAAAACGACAAGTTCGAAACGTGCGAGGCAGACGGCATTCGCATCCTGTGCGGGGATTTCTTCGACCTGGGCAGGAAAGACCTGGCGAACATCAGCGCGGTGTACGACCGCGCATCGCTGGTGGCCTTGCCGCCGGACATGCGCGAGCGTTATGCGCGCCACCTGGTGGATATCCTGCCGCCCGGGACGAAAATCCTGCTGATCACGTTCGATTATCCGCAGGCGGAGATGCAGGGGCCGCCGTTTGCGGTGTCGACAAGCGAAGTCGAGGCGCTCTACGGCAAGTACGCCGAGATACGCCAGCTGGCACAGAAAGACACGTTGCCGGAAAACCCGCGCTTCGCACAACGCGGCGTGAGCCGTATGGAGGAGAGCATTTTTCTGCTGACCTTGCGCTAGAGTGTGACGCTGCCTGCGTTGGCGCAATTCCATTCGCGCATGACAAATCCTGATTGGCTAAGAACTCAGTTAACCTCCTTTTCCGCAGGCGAAAGAAAAGGTTTAACGCAAATTGTCCGTTAGCAGAATCTGCGTCATTCCGGCGCAGGCCGGAATCCAGACGATTAAAAAATCCCTACAAAAGTGGGGCAACATGATGGTTTTGTCCGCTTCGCGGAATGTTTTTATGGCTGGATTCCGGCCTGCGCCGGAATGACAGTCTGTGGAGGATGTCGCCAACGCGATCAAGTGACGGTAAGCCCCAGCGAGCACCAGTCCTGCATGCCTCCGCGATACCATTTGAGCTTGCCGGCGGGGTAGCCCAGGGCGAGCAGGGTGCGGATGTAGTTCGGCGTCTGTCCGCACCACGGCCCATTGCAGAAGATCGCGACCGTGCAGGCGGCGCTGAAGTCGTAAGTCCCGGCGGTTTCTTTCACTTCAAAAGACTCGATCAATGTCTTCTTCACGCCGGGCAGGTCTGTGGCCTGGCCTGCCATGTTCTGCGCATAAGGGATGTTGACTGAGCCGGGAATGGTGCCCTTCGCATACCAGTCCGGCGTGCGGGAATCGACGACCATGAGCTTGCTCTCTCCCTTACGTATGCGCTGCAGGCAGTCCAGCACTTCCAGTTCGCCCAGCGTTTCCACTCCCGGCGCCAGTTGCATCGGCTGGATGCAATACGGCGGGCACTTGCGCGCGATGACGGCATAATCCGTCCTGATCGTCGCTGCCGGGTCCTGTTCGCGTTGTATCGTGACGGGTTTGCCCAGGTGCAGTACTTCCACCGTCGGCATGCCTGCGCATATGTTGTAGTCGGTCATGGCGATTCTGTGTCTGGAAATATCGTGAGGGTATTGATTGTACCGGAGTCGATATTGATGAGTCCGTTCGTGTTGAGCTTGATGGAACTACCAGCCATTCGACCAAGCCCGCAAGCGGGCAAGTCGCTGGTCATATCGAAGGGCGGATTCCGCATCTGATTGATTGTGCGTCATCGTCCCTTCAGTTCTCTCACGCCTGATACCTACTTCTTATCGCCTTTGCTGGCGTCCTCAATTTTGTCTCCGGCTTTTTCAAGCTGCTGCCCGGTTTTATCGACTGCATTGTCGACTGCTTTGCCGGCTTTTTCTGCCGGGCCTTCCTTCTGGCAGGCGGACAGCATCACAATGATCGCACTCATGATGAGGGTCGCACTGATGGTTTTTTGAATCTTCATTTTGAGTTTCTCCCGATGATGTAATGAGGGCACATTCTCCGTGTCCTTCGAAGGTATATATCTCAAGGCGAACAGCTAAAGCAGTGATTAGCTCTTGCAGCACCCGGCGACTGCCCGCTGCCGCCAATGAGCGTCACTGTAACGAATCAGATACGCTTGATGGCTTCCTTGACATCGCCAAAGGATTTTTCGGCTTTGCCGGCGATTTGCTTGTTGAGGCCTTTGACTTGCTGCTCTTTGCTGCCAACCAGCTTGCCGGCTTCTTCTTGTACCTTGCCGGCGACATCCTTTGCAGCACCTTTGATTTGATTCTTGTTCATGATCACGTTCTCCATTCAAGTTGGCAGGTCAGCCCTGCTGGAGTTTCAGATTGGACGAAAAGATGCCGCAAATCTGTGCGGTAACATACCTAAAAAAGGCCTCGCTACTATTTTTTGGTGAATAGATCATCAAGTGGATTCTTTCCATCAGATGCGATACCCGAAACCTTCTTAACGGTGAACTCCTCTTCGAGGTTGTCCCGATAAAAGCTCCAGGCCGCCCCCGAGCTGCTCAGCCGGCGCCAGATGTCCTCCCCGACGCCGCTGTATTGGAGCGTGTCGCCATTGTCGAGCTGTACCTGCAGGATGCGTGCTCGCGCATCGTAGCCGATGGCGCGCAGCTTGCCGGAATTGATCTTTTTCATTTCCATCGTTCTGGGGTTCCGGTGGTTATCTATTTGGACCACACGACGTTGCCGTTGACCGAATAGGGCGAACATCCGGCATCCAATGTAGCCAGTTTTTGATCCACGAAATCCGACTTGCCGACGAAGCTGATCACGCGTCCATCGCTGCAGATCACAAAGGCCTTTGGATTGGGCTTGGACAAAAAAGCCTCATAAGCACCGCGCTGCTTGTCGGGCACAGGCAAGGGGACGGCATCGACGTTGCTGCCGCCCGATTGTGACGACTGTTGACTTGAGGTATGGATGGTCTGGGAGGTGCTGCCCGGCGGGCATGGACGCTCTGAATAAACCAGGCCTTCGGGTGTCTGGCATTTGAACACGCTTGCCTGTGTTGCCGAAGCCGTCAGAGCGAGTACGATCAACAGGAGTATTTGTTTCATGGCTTCCCCTTTTTTGAACAAGTGATGCTGTTGGCGATGAGGCTTCCCGGTCGCGCGGGTATCGTCTTGCGCCAGACCTCCTGTTCCGGGGACGCCGCCGAGAGCCCCGCACCGAACTTGCGGTGCAGTGTGCGAGTGGCGGATCTGCAAGTCGCACGCACTTTATGTGAGTTGATCGGGTAGTGTCAATAAAGCTGTCAGGGGATAATGTTTTATAGACCAAGATGAAATCAAATTTAACAAATCGGGCCGGTCGCACTCTGAACGGCATTAAAGCGCTGCCAATGTTCGTTAACAGACCGATTGCTTCGTGTTCCCCGGGTACATTTGTCACAAATTATCGCCACTCTATTCAGAATGGCTGATTAATGACCGGCGGGGGATATATGTGCTCAAAGAGTTTTTTGGCTCGGTGGGAAATGTACTTCAAGGCAAAAGACTCGGCCTCAAGGGAAGAGAAAGCTGAATTGCCCCTGAATCCACAACATGAAGGCCGCGAAATCGACAGCCCCATAGTCGAGGATTCCAAAATGGAGGACATAAATCCCAATCCTGATATGTCGAAGCCTATTCACCTCTCGACATAAGCAATGACTTACCCGCCGTGCTTTGCCGGGAGCGAACGGGCTTCGAATCACACGGCTCTGCACCGCAATTATTTCTTTGATTGTGCAGGTCGCCGGTAAATCAGGCGGATCGGATCGTCAGAAATTATAGATGCCGATGTAATGCGTTGTTTCCTGTTGCTCGTTCTTCACGGCGGTTATAGTCAGCCAGAACGGATGAAGGATGCGCCCTCCCTTGGTCATGATGTGGATCTCGCCGCTCCAGGAGCCATCCTCTAACAGATGTCTCCAGAGTTTTTCATAGTAGTTTTTGTCATGCATTCCCGATTTGAACATGCGCGGATTCCGGCCGACGATCTCTTCCTGGCTGTAGCCGGTCTTTTCCAGGAACTTCTGGTTGGCCCGGATGATGTTGGCCTTCGCATCGGTGATCAACGACGGATCCTTGATCTCGAACGCGACGGCGGCGATGCGCAGCTCAGCCTCGATCCGCTTGCGCTCGGCGATGTTAAGGATCAAGGGGCGAAAGATCAGATAGTAAAAAATGGGGAACAGCAGCAGGGTCAGCAACGAGGCATCCAGCAATGCCTCCCCTGTTTTGGACAAGTGCGTAAGCGAAAGCACCATATCCATTACCACCACTTCGATGAAGAATACCGAGCCGATCAATACGATCAGCAACTTTCTCACCGACCGATAACTATCATCGTCCGGTTTCTTTTGCAGGGCTGAGGGCTCGCTGGGCATGGTTCGTTGATCCTGGTTATGAATTTCCATGCGGACAAAAAACCTGCGTCTTCCCGCTTTCTCCCGGAACTAATCTTCTGCCGGTCTAATACTCAGCCTCGCGGACTTGCGGCATGCCTTCAGCTTCCCAGCGCGTGATTCCGCCGGCAAGATTGATCACCTTCTTATAGCCCATCATCTGCAGCACGGCAGCTGCCATGGCCGAACGGCCGCTGGTGGCGCAGTAAACGACGATCTGCCGGTCGCGTGCGCCGGACAGGGGCGGGTAATGCTTGGGGTAGCTTGTGTCGGCGGCAGCCTCAATGATGCCGCGCGGCACGAGATGTGCGCCGTCAATATGGCCATGCTCGAATTCGGCGGCCTCGCGCACGTCGACTAGCAACAGGTCTTCCTTGGAATCCAGCTTGGCTTTGAGTTCTGCAGGGGTGATCTCGGTGATGCAGGACTTGGCGGCGCGCACGAAGTCCATCAGGCCTGCAGGTTGTTCGGGTTTGAACAGGTTATACATTGTCGGTTCTTTCTTTCATGAGTAACGATGGATGATTGCGAAGTTCGGATCTGCAACTGGGACGAACTGTAGGGGACTTGACTGGGGCAGTCAATGCTACTGGTACAAGGGTTATGGGGGGGCATGCATTTGCGGGAATGGGGCTCCCTATTTTGCGCTGTTGATGGCATCTATTTTTTTGTTGTACTCGTCAGTTGCGCGATTGCATTGCCTGATGGTCTTGATCAATGCATCGACGGTCATGCCGCATTCCCGCAGGGCTTGGCGATCGGCCTGCATGGTGTCGACCACCGCGGCGAACGTCGCGTTGTCTTCAAGCTGTCCGGGCGGCAGACATTTGCTTGCCAGCAGTTGTGGGCTGGCATCGCAACCGACGGCATGGGGAACAACGGGCACGGTTCTGCATCCTGCCATGAACAGACTGGCCAACAACATTGGCGCGAGTCTTGAACAAATGAATCTCGACGATCTCCTGAGTGCTTTCATCATTTACTCTCCGCTACTTTCGTTTCATTCAGCGCCTCAAATACGCTGTGTGGAGCGCGGGCTTGCAGGCATGCATTGCCCGCGCTTTCCTGCAGCAGGTTTTCCCGTTCTTTCCGCAGGCGCGCGATCTCCAGTTCGATTTTTGCCTTTTCGGCTCCGCTCGTGCTGTCTCGCTGGCTAATCAGCGATTTCAGCCTGTCATCGGATTCGGCGAGTGTTGCGGTTGTATGCGTGATCGTGTTTGTCAGATCTGATTTTGCGCGGCGCCATCCGGCCACCCTGACGTCGTTGTCCTTGCGTATCGCGGCAAGTTCCTGGCGGTGCTTTTCGTCGATGCTTTCCAGTTCCGTCTTGAGCCGGGAGATGGCTGTCATGCGCTCAGCGTCGAGCGTCTTGCCGGTTTCGATTGCCTTGCCAAGTGCCTCGCGTGCGTCCCTGCCACGGTAATCGCCGATAAAGTATCCGGCCAGCAATCCCGAAACGAGTACCAGCAGCAGTATGAGGTTTCTCATTTTGTTTCTCCCGCTCGAAACGAAATTATTCCAGGGAAAAGCCGGTCAGGTAAGTTGAGACTTGCAATCAAGAGATTCCCCTTTTTTGAACAAGAGACGTTGCTGGCAATACTTCCCGCCGTTGCGGAAGTCTTTTCTTGCGCCAGCCTCCTGTCACCCGCAAGGGGTACGCCGGTGGGTGCCCGATGGCTTCGCCGTCACCCTCCCGCTGTCTGGGAATTCCGCTACGAGCCTCACGCCGTGCGTGCGGTGCGATGTGCGTGTGGCGGATCTGCAAGTGGAGCGAACTTTATGGGAGGTGCTCGGATAGTGTCAATGCCCGCCGCCCCGGCTGGCGACGAACGGGGGCTTCGCCCACCATATCACGGCGATCAGAGAGAGCATCAGCGTGGCGGAAATGACCAGGATGCGGTCGGTGGACATGGTGTAGGACTGGGTGGTGATCAGGCGTTCGAGATAGGCATAGGCGACATCGTCCGGCATGCCGAGCTGGTGCAACCGGTCCATATACTCGGTCGCCAGCGGATTGTAGGTCTGGATGTTTTCCATCAGCCTGGCGTGGAATCCTTCAGCCTGGCTGGTCCATAGCCATGTGGTGATGGCGGTGCCGAAGCTGGCGCCGAGATTGCGCATGAAATTGGTCAGGCCGGATGCCGCCGCGACGCGATCCGCCGGCAGGCCGGAGAGGCTGATGGTGACCAGCGGCAGGAAGAAACAGCTGATGCCGATACCCATGAACAGGCGGCTCAGCGCGATCGACCAGTAGTCGATATCGGGTGTGAAGCCGGAACTCCAGTAGCCCACCAGCGCGAACACGACAAAGCCGAAGGTAGTGATGGCGCGCGCATCGACACGACCGATGTTGGCGCCGATGACGGGGCCGAGGATGACCGCCAGCACGCCGCCGAAAGCCACGGATTTGCCTGCCCACAGCGAGGTGTAGCCCTGATAGGTCTGCAGCCACAGCGGAATGATCACGACCACGCTGAAGAAGGCCATCATGCCTATCATCAGGCAGAGCGATCCGACCAGGAAATTGCGCCGCGTGAACATTCGCAGATCGACCAGCGGAGCGGGTTCGTACCATTCCCATACCACGAACACCAGCAGCGCCACTATCGCCGTCATTGTGAGGATGATGATGGTGCCGGAGCTGAACCAGTCCAGTTCGTTGCCCTTGTCGAGCATGATCTGCAGGGACCCGATGCCGACGATCAGCAGGGCCAATCCGGCCCAATCCATTTTCTGTTCGCGCTTGCCGGGCTGGATCACGTCGCGCCCAGCGAGCAACGCGGCAACGGAAATGCCGACCAGCAGTCCGACCGGCAGGTTGATCAGGAATATCCAGTGCCATGACGCGTTATCGGTCAGCCAGCCGCCCGCCAGGGGGCCGGCGATAGGCGCGATCACCGTGGTCATCGCCCAGATGCCCAGCGCCAGTCCGCGCTTGTGCGGCGGATAGATGGTGGTGAGCAGCGTTTGCGATAACGGGATCATGGAGGCGCCGAACACGCCCTGCAGCACCCGGGAAGCAAGCAGCATCGGAAAGCTGACCGACATTGCGCAAAGCAACGATGCAAACGTGAACAAGAGTGTGGCAACGACGAAGGTGCGCACTTCGCCGAAACGTCCGGCGAGAAATCCCGCCAGCGGTAGCAGGATGGCCTCGGCCACCGAATAGGAGGTGATGATCCAGGTGCCCTGGGTCGGGGTGACCGCAAAATCGCCCGCCACGGTGGGAACGGCGACATTGACGATGGTCAGGTCCAGGATATTCATGAACGAGCCCATGCCGAGCGCGAATGTCGCGGCCACCAGTTTGACGCCTTTCAGTATGCCCGGTTGAGCAGGATCCATTTTTCAACACTCCACGGATGCAGCCTATGTCCTCGTTCCGCCTCTCCGGCGTGAATGCTACTTGCGTGCCAGATTGTCGGCGATGATCTGCGCTACCCGTGCATCGGCGGCTTTGAGGTTTTGCGCATACATCTCTGTCGAGGCGATCGCCCTGCTTTCCGGCAGGGTGGTCAGCGCGGGACCGCTGCGGTCATGCGTGTCGATGGTCGCATCCATGGACAACCCGATGCGCAATGGATGCGCCTGCAATTCATTGGCATCGAGCGCGATGCGTACCGGCACGCGCTGCACGATCTTCACCCAATTGCCGGTGGCATTCTGCGCGGGCAGCAGGGAGAACGCAGAGCCGGTGCCCGGCGCCAGTCCAACTACCTTGCCGTGAAACACGACCGAGCTGCCGTAGAAGTCCGATGTCAGTTCGGCGCCCTGGCCGATGCGGACCTCGCTCAGTTCCGTCTCCTTGAAATTGGCGTCCAGCCAGACCTTGTCGAGCGGCACGATCGCCATTAGCGAGGCACCGGCCGAGACCCGTTCGCCGATCTGCACCGAGCGCTTGGCGACCTGGCCGCTGCTCGGCGCCAGTACGCGGGTGCGCGCGAGCGCCAGCGCGGCCTCGCGAACATGGACTGCGGCGGCGCGAACGTTCGGGTGATTCTCTATCGAGGTATGGTCCACCCGCGCGCGCGAAACGCCCGATTGGTCGATGGTCTGTTCGATGGCGGCGCTGCTGGCATGCACCGCGTGGGTGGCGGCGTCATGCTGCGCCCGTGCTGCATCGCGCGCGGTGAGCGCGATCTGTACGTTCTCGGGGGAGACGAAATTCTGCCGGGCCAACGCGACCCGGCGGTTGTATTCGTCTTCGGCCTGCGCGAGGTTGGCTTCGCTGCTGGCCAGCTCAGCCTGCGCCCGTGCCAGATCGGCACGCCGTTGTGCGAGCAGCGGCAGGTTGCCCCGGTTGGTTGCGTACAGGCCGCGCACTTCGCGCACGGCCAATGCCAGTGCGGCTTCGGCAGATTCCAGCTGCAGGCGGGCATCGCTGTCGTCCAGTTTCACCAGCAGCTGGCCTTCGGTCACGGCCTGTGTGGTGTCGCCGTAGATGGCGATCACCGTGCCGCCGGTCAGCGGCATCACCGGGATGATGTTGCCGCCCACGTAGGTGTCATCGGTGCCGGTGCGCCACTGTCCGAGAAAGAACCACCATGCAAAAATGCACAGCAGAGCCAGCATCACGGCCCCGCCGACGAGCAGCAGAATCCTGCGGCGTTTGTTGGGTGCGGGCGAAGGTGGTGTGCTGTCCTGATCGTTCATGCGGGTTCTCCGAAACATGCGCAAGGATTCTGTTTTGACTGTATTGGAGTTGGTCGGGGTATGTCAATGATGATATGAGGAACGTGTCTGTATAATCACCGGCGCGATATCTTCCGGAAAAAATTGAATCATGTCTTTCACCCTGCCCATACTCTCTCTCCTTGAAACCCGCGTCCTCGGCGTACTTGCCGAGAAGCAACGCACGGTGCCGGACAGTTACCCGCTGACACTCAATGCCCTGGTCTCCGGCTGCAACCAGAAGAGCAGCCGCGATCCGGTGATCGAAGCTTCCGAATCCGAAGTGCAGTCGGCGCTGGACAGCCTGCGAGCGTTGTCGCTGATCGTGGAGACGAGCGGGGGCAGGGCATCGCGCTACGGGCACAACATCGAACGTGTGCTGCGTGTTCCCACCCAGTCTACCGCCTTGCTGACCATGCTGATGTTGCGCGGCCCGCAGACGGCGGGGGAGTTGCGCATCAATTGCGAGCGCTTGCACAGATTCGCGGATATTTCTTCGGTGGAAGCTTTTCTGGCTGAGCTGTCCGAGCGCGCGGAAGGGGCTCTGGTGGCGGAATTGCCGCGCCAGCCCGGCTCGCGCGAGAACCGCTGGATGCATCTGCTCTCGGGCATGCCTGCCGTCGATGAAAAAGTGCCTGCAGGCCCGGTATCCTACGCTCCCACGGGCGATGTGACCGTGGGCGAGATTGCCGCACTCAAGGCCAACGTTACCAGGCTTGAAGCGGAGGTCGGCGAGCTGCGAGGGTTGGTGGAAAAGCTGTATGCCGAACTGGGCATTCCAGGATCATGATGCTGTTCGGCATGTGCCGGACGGGGTGAAAAAAGGCGACCGGGCGGTCGCCTTTTTTATTCAGAAGCTGCGCAATACACTCAGTACATAAGAGTTCTCGTTGCCGCGCGGGATGGCCGCGTTATCGCCGACACGCAAGCGATTCCATCCCAGGTCGACCGAATATTTTTCGTTCAGATGATACTCGACGCCGACACCGTAGGTGATGTCGCCGTGGTTGGCGGTGGCACCGGTGGCATCCTTCGAATGCGCGGAAGCGAGGCCGAGACGGGCAAAGCCTTCGAATTCGCCAAACAGCGGCACAAAGCCGAGGGCGGCGATGGAGATCGCGGAAGTCCTGTCCGGAGCCGCACTCAGCGCGCCGGAATCTTCATAGGCGACTTCGGCAGCGAAGTGCTCGTTGTAGCGGTGTCCCAGCATGACGGCAGCGCCGGTGCTGGATGGGCCGAAAGTCAGCGTGCTGGCCGCGATGCCGACATAATTCTCCGCTTGCTCTTCAGCATATGCTGCAGGCATGACGGATGCACACAAGAACGAAATTGCGATGATTCTTTTCATGTTTCCCTTCCCTGAAATAATAATGTTTTAGTTTTTGAGATCGGGTTTGATGCAAATGCCGTTGCAGCACGTGCTCATTCCCGTCGTTGCCCTGCGTTCCGCCAAAAGCCCGCCCGGTTTCCGGCGGGACAGGTTTGCTGCAGACGAAGGGCGGCGAACTCTATGGGAGGAGGTCGGGTGGTGTCAATGATGCTTGAAGCGGAAAGGCCGCGCTCTTGATATCGGTTCAGGACATCAACTGACGGCCAGCTCAATCGCCTTGCGCTATTTCAGCTCAGTGGCGTGCTGGGCGAGTTCCTGTTTTATTTCGCCAAGTTTGTTCTTGACGATCTTCAGGTTTTTGCTGCCGAGGCGCAGCATGATCTTCTCGCCGATCGAAAGGGCTTCCGTTTCAGCGTCCGCATACTGGTAGAAGAACTTGGGTTGAACCAGCTTGATCGGTTCCTTGATATCCGGCGTATCCAGCAGATCGTCCAGCGCTTCATTGAGCCGGTCGTTGAAGCTGTTGTTCGGGTAGCCCAGTTCTGCATACGACTGCTGAAACAGCGGATAGAGGCGGACATAGAGTCCGACCAGTTGTTTGGGGTCTACCGCATCGGCAAGACTCACATAGCCCGCATAGCGACTTGCATTTTTGGGACTGATGGTCAGATGATCCTCGGCACCGACGGTGAGAAAGTGTCCCGGTGGCGGATTGAACGGCAATGATTTAACGGGCACGCGCTGCTGAGGCAGATTGTCCACAGTGACGACGATATTGTGAATGATCTGGTCGGCATGGAACAGCTTCATCAACGACTCGTTTCCCAATACGTTGGCCAGTGCATCAAGTACGAAGCTGTCGCTTTTTGCCAGTTGCGGCAACGGTGGAAGTGCGGGAGGAATTTCGACTACCTGGCTTGCGACGGGTGCAGGCGGAGGCGGGGGCGGCGGAGTATTCTTCGATTGAACGATTTCAGGCGCAGGATGGCTGTTTTGCCAGAACGTATAAGTCGCATACGCGGCCCCCAGCAAGATGACCGTGGCAATTGCGAATAGAACTTTTTTATCCATGTTCATTCTCCTTTTTGAAATATGCAAATGACAATTTCAATCTATAGTCGCAAATGAACCTGACGCAGCTTGCGCTACCCGTAATGCAGACCAGTATTGCCGATTAAAGTTTCATGCGCAATGATTCGCAATTCGAAATATGTTCATCTGCATGCCGCGCTTTCGGACAACGCCGGCCACCCTGCATGAAATTCCGTCAACCCCGATCCCGGGATGTATCGAACTGCTCGATCGGCACCGGCTTGCCGAACAAATACCCCTGGTAAGCGTGGCAGCCGCGCAAATCCAGAAAATCGTGCTGAGCCTGGGTTTCAACGCCTTCCGCAATGACTTCCAGTCCCAGCGTTTCGGCCATCGCGATGATGGTCTGTACGATGGCGGCATCGTTGGTGTCGGTGGCGATGTCCCGCACAAACGATTGATCGATCTTGATCTGATTTAGCGGCAGCAGTTTGAGGTATTGCAGAGACGAATAGCCGGTGCCGAAGTCGTCCAGCGATAGCCGAACACCGATCGCTTTCAATGCATTCATGGTGGCCACAGTATCTTCCGTGTATTCCAGCAACAGGCTTTCGGTGAGTTCCAGTTTGAGCAGGTTCGGGTTGATGGCATGCCGTTGCACGGCAGCGCACACCTGATCCACGAAATCGTCCTGATGGAATTGGCGGGCGCTGATGTTTACCGCCAGAACGAGCTGCCGGGTCTCTTCTCTGCTTGCCCATGCATTGAGCTGGGCGCAGGCCGTCTCCAGCACCCATTTTCCGATAGGCAGGATCAATCCGGTCTCTTCTGCAAGCTGAATGAAGTCGGCCGGCGATACCAGTCCGCGTGCGGGATGGTTCCAGCGGATCAAGGCTTCGGCCCCGACAGGCTGTCGGGCGTTGTCCACCTGTATCTGGTAATACAACTGGAATTGCCCGCTTTCGAGCGCCTTGTGCAATTCGCCTTCGAGCGCGGCACGGACGTTGATGGTGTCCTGCATCTTGTGGTCGAAGAAGCGCAGATTGTTACGGTCCGCTTTTTTGGCCTGGTACATGGCGATGTCGGCCTGTTTCAACAGTTCTTCTGTCTCCTGGTGGTCTCCGCTGAAGATGGTCGCGCCGATACTGCCGGAACTGCGAAATGTGTGTGTGCCCAGTCGGTAAGGCTGGCTCAGCGCGGCAAGGATTTTTTCGCCGACGGCTTCGGCATGTTCCGCAGCCTCGATGGTCTGGCTGCTCAGGTTTTCCAGCATCACCACGAATTCGTCGCCTCCGAGGCGGGCCACCGTGTCGCCTTCGCGCATGCAGAACGTAAGCCGTTCGGCAGCTTGTTGCAGCAGCAAGTCTCCCATCGCGTGGCCCAGGGTATCGTTGAGTGTCTTGAAATTATCCAGGTCGATGAACAGCAATGCGCCTTTCCGTCCGCTGCGTGCGTTGGAAATCAATGAACGCTGCAGCCGGTCCAGCAGTAGTTGCCTGTTCGGCAGGCGGGTGAGCGGATCGTGGAACGCCAGTTGCCGGATCTGTTCTTCCGCCGCCTTGCGTTCGGTGATGTCGATGTGCGATCCGACATAATGTGTGACGACACCGTCATCTCCCCTGACTGCCGAGATAGTGAGCCATTTGGGATAGACCTCGCCGTTCTTGCGCCGGTCCCATATCTCTCCCTGCCAACCCCCGGTGCGATGAATGCTCTCCCACATCTTTCCGTAAAAACCCGCATCGTGGCGTCCCGATTTGAATATACGGGGGGTCTGCCCCACGACCTCTTCAGCTGTATAACCGGTACAGGTGGTAAAAGCCTTGTTGATCCGCAGGATCACGCTGTATGCGTCGGTGATCATCAGGCTCTCTTGCGACTCGAATGCCGTGGCGGCGATGCGAAGATCGGTCTCCAATCGCTTGCGCTCGCTGATGTCGCGGCCGATACCCTGCACTCCGACCGGGACACCGTGCCTGTGGGTCAGCGTGGTGACCAGTTCCAGCGGCATTTGCCGCCCTTGCTTGTCGGTTATTTCCAATTCATAGCGGGTCACCTGCTTTTCCGCGGCGAGCTTTGCCGCGGTCATGCGTTTCGCCAGTTCGAGATTTTCCGGTGTGAGGATCTTGCTGATGGGGAAGCCGATCAATTCTTCGCGCCTATACCCCGTCACTTCAAGCAGCGACTCGCTGATCGCGGTAAATACGCCGTTCAGGTCGGTGCTGTACGCAAGGTCGCCCGCATTCTCAAACAGTCTGCGGTATTTTTCCTCGCTCTCGCGCAACTCCTGTTGGTATATTTTGCGTTCAGAGATGTCCCGGAAGGAAACAAAAAAATGATTTGATTCGCGAATATATTTGATAGCGACGTCAACCTCAAAGAGGTGGCCTTTCTTGTGGCGATGCCGCGATTCAAACCGGTCGTGGCCCTGCGCAAGCAATTTTTCGATCCGTGCTTTTACTTTCGTTTCATCATCCTGCGCGTCCAGCCGGGTGACATGCATGTTCATGAGTTCGTCGACCGAGTATCCTGACATCTCCGCATAAACCTGGTTCGCTTTCAGCAAATTGCCCTGCAGATCGACCACCCAGTAGCCGTCGCGGGAATCTTCAGTCATTCGATTGTATCGTTCTGATTCGGACACGCAATCACCCTGGGGGAATTAGTTGAAGAGGTTCAATATCATCTGCTTGTCGCCACTTGGCAGGTTAACGGGATGTACGCGGCGAGCGGCACGCCGTCGGGTACAAAAAAACAGGCGACCCCAAGATCGCCTTTCCCATCGCACCGCTGAGCCGGCTAACGAGTCTTTTCCAGCGCGGCATCGACTGTGCAGGCCCAGCTGCCTTTTTCATTCTGTTTGCATTCGCATGGCGAGTACTTTGCCAGTTGTTCATCGTAGGTTCTTTTGATCAAGGCATCTTCCTTGGCTGTTTTGCATGCCTCGGCTTTGTTGCCACCCGAATTCCTGTCTTTTTCATTCGTCCCCGATACGATTCTTTCCGCCATCGCGTTCGACGCCGCAAATACCAGTGCTGCTACCAGGATGTGTTTCTTCATGTTCCCGCTCCCCTAAAGTTTGGATATTGAAAATCAGGTATTGAAAAGTGCATTCCCTGAGCTTTATCTTTCCGGCAGAATTATCACGCCACCGGAGTTATTGTTTTTATAAAGACCATCCTAACAGTGGCTTTGTTAAGATGGCGTTAAGAAATTATATGGGAAGCGTTAAACCTTGTTACGATTTATGGTACATATGGCCGGCAGACGTGCAGGGGTGGACTCGGCCAGCGTCTTCCTTGTTTGTTCGGAGCGTCGATTGCTCAAGCGTTTGTCACCTGGTTACAGTGTCGGTAATTAAGAAAATTACAATAACCCTATTCGATCATGAGCTACTGTCGTTCCCTCCCGGTTCCTCCCTGTTAAACTTTGCCTATTTCCCACTAAGGAGTACTTGTTCATGAAAGCTTTTTTAGCGATCTGCCTGATGGTCTTTGCGACGTTCGTTTGGGCAGAAGATAAACCTGCCGCCAATCAGTCTGGCCCCGGCGTCGTTCAAGGCGAGGTGCTTGAGGTGCAGAACGTCGCGAATTTCACCTACCTTCGCCTCAAGACCCAGGACGGCGAGATTTGGGCGGCCGTCATCAATGCGCCAGTCAAGCTGGGTGCCAAAGTCACGATTGAGAACGCGATCGTCATGAAAAACTTCGAGAGCAAGACACTGAAAAAGACCTTCCCGTCGATCGTGTTCGGTTCCCTGAGTGGCTCGGCGGGCAGTGCGGCCAGCCCGCATGGAATGGCCATGTCGGGAGAAAACGCGATGAGCGGATCTGCCATGAGCGGTTCGCCGACGGGTGGCTCGGCAATGAATGGCGCAATGGATGGTGCAACCGGAAGCGGGCATGCACTGGGCACGGCATATGCCACCATTCCCGCCAAGAAACTCGACACGATCAATGATGAGCATATCCCCAAGGCCAAGAGCGCGAATGCCAAGACCGTTGCAGAAATCATCAAGAATCGGGTCGCCCTCAGAGGTAAAACGGTCGTGGTTCGCGGCAAGGTCGTTAAATACAATGCGGGCATCATGGGCAAGAACTGGATCCATTTGCGCGATGGTTCCGGGTCCGCTGCAGACGACACCAACGACATTCTCGTGACGAGTACCAATGAGACCAAGCTCAATGATGTTGTGACAGTCAAGGGTGTTGTCCACAACGACGAGGATTTCGGTGCGGGCTATGCCTACAAGGTACTCATCGAGGATGCGACACTGCAGTAACATCGGATCCGGTGAAAAAAGGCGGCCACATGGCCGCCTTTTTACATCGTGCTCCATCCCGGTCAGTTTGCGGTCGCGTGGCTTGCAATATGCGGAATCACCGTCTCTTGAGTGCCGCTTCGAATTGTTTGACAGGTGCCGGCTTGCCAAGCAGGAATCCCTGAAAATACCTGCAACCCTTGTCGATCAGGATATCCCGTTGTTCCTCCGTCTCGACCCCTTCGGCTATGACGTTCAGGTTCAGGCTCTGCGCCATCGCAATGATGGTTCGTACAATCGCCCTGTCGCTGGCATTGTCTGCAATCTCATGTATGAAAGACCGGTCGATCTTGATCTGTTCGAGCGGCAGCCGTTTCAGATACTGCATGGATGAATACCCCGTCCCGAAGTCGTCCAATGAGAACTGCACACCGATTTCGTTCAGGGCATTCATTGTCGCAATGGTGTCCTCGATGTTCTCCACCAGCATGCTTTCGGTCAATTCCAGCTTGAGCATTCCGGGCTTGATGCCATGTGACCGGACCGAATCCCGGACTTGCAGAACAAAATCGGATTGCTGGAACTGCTTTGCACTCACATTCACAGACAGAGCCAGTTCGCACGTGAGCGCATCGTGTTCCCATGCCTTGATCTGACGGCAGGCATTTTCCAGGACCCATTGCCCGATAGGCAATATCAGCCCGGTTTCTTCCGCCAGTGGAATGAATTGGGCGGGCGCAATCAAACCTCGTTCCGGGTGTATCCAGCGGATCAAAGTCTCTGCACCGATCGGGCGGTGCAAGTAATCCATCTGAACCTGGAAGTACAAATGGAATTGTCCGGACTCAAGTGCCTTGCGCAACTCGCTCTCGAGCTTTGCCCGGGCATTGATGTCTTCCTGCATCTGCGGGTCGAAGAAACGCAGTGTATTGCGGCCCGCTTTCTTGGCTTGATACATGGCGATGTCGGTCTGCTTTATGAGTTCGTCCTTGGTCAGGCGGGTGTCTTTGAACAGCGTAGCTCCCACGCTGATGGTGCATTTGTATTTATGGAAAGCAAGCTGGAAAGGGCGGCCGAGAGCTCCGTGAATTTGCACGCCGACGCTCTTTGTCTGCTCGCCGGCCTCGATCAGTTCTTCACTCAGGTTTTCCAGTATCACGACGAATTCGTCTCCGCCAAGCCGGGCCACCGTATCCCCCTCGCGCACACAGGATTTCAGGCGCTCTGCAACCTGTTGCAAAAGCGAATCGCCCATGATGTGCCCATGCGTGTCGTTGAGGGTCTTGAAATCGTCCATGTCGATCAGAAGCAGTGCCCCGTGGCGACCGCTGCGGGCGCTGGAAGCGAGAGCCTGTTGCAGGCGGTCGAGCAACAATCGGCGGTTAGGCAAACCGGTAAGGTGGTCGTGGAAAGCCAGGTGCTTGATCTCCTCTTCGGATTCCTTGCGCTGCGAGATATCGATCAAAAAAGCAAAGGTCATCGGCCCATCGTTAAACACAAGGCGCTTCGCCGAGATATAAATCGGGAACAGGGAGCCGTCCTTGCGCAGGCCGATCGTTTCATACGAAGTTTCAACATGCGTCCCCTGGATTCTGCGCCTGATCCGGTCTTCAACGTCAGCCCGGCACTGCGGCGCGATCTGGTCGGTCAAAGGGTGTCCGCACACTTCATCCACGTGGTGGTAGCCGAACATCTGCAGATAGACATCATTCACTTCGACCGTCATGCCGTCGCGACCGAAAGCCATGCCGATCGGCGACTGTTCAATGACCGTGCGGAACCGGGTCTCGCTTTCGCGCAGCCGATTTCCGGTTTCGCTGGTCAGGGCCACGCTCATCACGATGACCATTGTCAGCATGCCGATGGGGCCCGGTTCGACAAAATTGATGAGCGACAGCCTTGTAAGGACGCCCAGGATCGTGACAAGCAGAAATATGCCGATTGCAACCAGCATGCACAAGTCAGTGAGCAATCGAGATCGACGGTACTTGCCGAGCAACGCATATATCGCGTAGCCAAATGCCGCGAAGACCCCGGCGATCGTCATGTACGCCCAAAGTCCGCTGTGGCCGTTCCCGCGCGTGATTAAGTCACCCCACGGAAGCTGTAATGCTTGAATCCTTTCGACGTGGTCGTACTGCAAACTGAAAGGCAGAACCAGATTGACCGCGAATAGAAAGGCAAACAGCAAGCTGAATCCTGCCGGGAAAAGCCAATGATGTATTCCCGTGTGAAGCGCAATAAACCAGAGGAACAGGATGAAAAGCAGGATCGCAGACGAGAGATTCCATTTCAGCGCCCTGACATATTCGTCAACGTCATTCGCCTGCAGCATCTGGACATGAAAAAGGGTGAACGGGATCGCTATCGCACAAATAAGGCCAAACAATACTTGCACAGGATCCCGCGGGGAGGACAGGGCATTTGAGAGGTGATGAAACGTGGCATAAACCATGATGCCGGCGAACAAGTACAAACCTGGAATTACGATTCCGTTCATCGCTTCCCCCACATCCCTGAATTTTGTATTTATGTTCAGTATAGCTTCAAACCGTCGGCAAGCTGTATGGGTTACTTCGGGTAGTGTCCGTGCCGTGACAGGGGATATGTCGCACATCGCAGCTCCCTTCGGTAGCTAGTCCCGGAGCTGCTATCATGCGGGCTGGTAGAGGGTGGGTTCAGATGGCAGCTAAAAAAATAGGTCGTTTCACGATCATCCGCGAATTGGGCAGGGGGGCGCAGGGGGCGGTCTATCTCGCCCATGATCCGCAGTTGGAGCGCCAGGTGGCGATCAAGACACTGCGTCCCGGTGCGGCCCGGACTGAGAGACTGCTGCGCGAGGCGCGTATCGTCAGCAAGTTGCAGCATGCCAATATTGTGCCTTTGTACGATGCGGGCGAGCATGAAGGCGTAACCTATCTGGTCTGCTCCTATGTCGAAGGCGGTACGCTGGCGAAGATGCTGGAGGAAGGCGCATTGCCTCCGGTGAAGTCCGCGGAAATCGCATGCTATCTGCTGGATGCGCTCGAATATGCCCATCAGCAAGGCGTGATGCACCTCGATATCAAACCTGCCAACATCATGATCGGGCACCGGGGCCAGCCGATGCTGATGGATTTCGGCATCGCCAGGCTGATCCAGGAGCAGAGTGAGGTTGACCAGGAGGTGGTAGGCACTCCTCAATATATGGCACCGGAGAGCATCAGCAACGCAGGGGTGGATGCCGGCTCGGATCTGTATTCGCTCGGCATCGTGCTGTATGAGATGGTCACTGGGGTCGCAGCCTTCAAGGGCGAGAATGTGATGCAGGTGCTGAACCGCGTCGCACACGAACCTGTGGCTCCTCCCTCTGCCCACAATGCCGGAGTGGACGGGATACTGGAAGCCATCATTCTGAAGTCGGTCGGGAAACGCAAGGAAGACCGCTACCCGGATGCCGCCGCCATGTGCGCCGCGCTGAGGGAATATCTGGGCGGGATCGGAGATGCGGCCGCCAACGATAGCCACAGCACGCTGGATTTCCTGCTGAGGCGCATGCGCAGCAAGAGCGATTTTCCCGCGCTGTCCAACATCATCACCGAGATCAACCGGATCGTGGCTTCGGAGTCGGATAGCGCGAACAAGCTGGCGCGCGTGATCCTGCAGGATTTTGCGCTGACCAACAAGTTGTTGCGCTTGGTCAACACGGTTTCGTATGGCCAGTTTGGCGGCAACATCAGCACGATTTCCAAGGCCGTTGTGATCATGGGCTTCGAGACGGTGCGCAACATCGCGATGTCGCTGATCATGCTCGAATTCATGCAAAACAAATCGCTGGCACATCAGCTCAAGGACGAGGTGATCGCCGCGTTCTTTGCTGGCGTGGTTGCGACGCAACTGGCCGTGGGGCGCAATATCCGCGATGCCGAGGAACTGATGATCTGCGCGATGTTCCAGAATCTCGGACGGATGCTGGTGACCTACTATTTCTTTGAAGAAAGCCAGGAGATCGCGAGGTTCATCGAGCAGGGGCTGACGGAAGACCAGGCGGCGATCAAGGTGCTTGGGCTGACCTGTAACGAGATCGGAACAGGGGTTGCCGGTAGCTGGAGCTTCCCGAAGCGGCTGCTTGACGGCATGGAGAAACTGCCGCAAAGCGAACCGGTGAAGAAACCCAGGACCGAGGCAGAGCACATGAGAGCCACGGTGAATATGGCGAACGAATTGTGCATGATCGCGGCAACGACCGCGACCCAGGAGAAATCCCTGGCATTGAACAGGCTCCGCTTGCGCTACCAGGATGCCCTCGATATTTCCGAGCGCAAACTGAACGAAGCGCTGGAAAGCGGGCTGAAGGAACTGTCGCGGCGGGCGATGACGCTGGAGATCAATACGGCGCGCAGTCCGCTGGTGAAAAAGGTGCATCAATGGAGCGGGCTGCCTGTCGAGCAGCAGACTGTCGCAAACAGGGAGTCTGCCGAAGGGATGAGCGGTGTGCATGGCATCGAATCGGTTCTGGATACCGGTTCGAAGGATATGGCATCGGTCAGGCCCGATCCCGAGACCGTCATGGGGGCCGGCATCCAGGATGTGACCAATTCGCTGGTGGAGGATTTCAAACTCAACGATGTGTTGCTGATGGTGCTGGAGACTATCTATCGAGGCCTCGGATTCAAACGGGCGATCATTTGTATCCGCGATAACAAGCTCAATGCCATGGTGGCGCGCATGGGACTTGGGGAAGGGGTCGACGACGTTATTCCGCGTTTCCGGTTTGACCTGGCATTCGAATCGGACGTGTTCCACCTTGCGATCGAGAAGGGTGTGGACATTGTCATTGAGGACCTGAGGGCAGACAGCATCGCAAACAAGATCCCAGGCTGGTATCGGGAGTTGCTCGATGCGCAGAGTTTTATCCTGTTGCCTGTCGTCATCAACAAGAAAACCATAGGCCTGTTTTATGCGGACATGCAGCACGCCAATAGCCTGAAACTCTCCGAACGCCAGTTGTCGCTGTTGCGTACCCTGCGCAATCAGGCGGTACTGGCGATCAAACAAAAGTTGTAGTGATCGGCGTCCGTGCCGCGGTAAGTCGAGGCGCAGTGTCGCGGCCTGTTTGCCTGCAGGTATAATGCGCCCCCTTGGGGGCGGCCAAATTCCGCACAGTCTATTTTTCCGCAAAATCTATTTTCTGGAGCTGTCTTGTTCAAACTGATCGGTGTCATCGCGGGTTCTGTCCTTGCCGGGTTTTGGGGCGCTTTGCTCGGCTTCTTCATCGGGTCGTTCATTGATCGCGTGCGCGCCTATGGCTCCGGCGGCATGAACCCGTTGCAGAATGCGCTGCGCCAGGCAGTATTCCTGGACACAGTGTTCATCTCGATGGGTAAGCTGGCGAAGGCCGACGGGCATGTGTCCCAGGATGAGATCGACCATGTCGAGCAGTTCATGCAAAAACTGGGCATGACTGCGGAACATCGGTTGCGGGCGATAGCCTTGTTCAAGCAGGGAGCCGATCCGGCATTCGACATCGCGCCGACCTATGCCAGATTCATGAGCGTGTGCGGGCACACGAAGAACCTGAAAGACGTGCTGCTGGTGTATCTCATCGTGATGGCTCTGGCGGACGGACATTTGCATCCGGCGGAAGAGGCGCTGCTGATCGACATCGCGGGACGCCTGGGTTACGGACGCGACACTTTCAGGCAGATGATGGACATGGTGCTGAACCAGGGTCATTTCGCCGGCGGGCAGGTTACCACTGCCGCGGCGCTGGACGATGCCTACAAAGCCCTGGGGGTGAGCAAAGAGAGTACTGATGCCGAGATCAAACGCGCTTATCGCAAGCTGATGAGCCAGTATCACCCGGACAAACTGATGGGGCAGGGTCTGCCGGAAGACATGATCTCAATGGCGACCGAGCAGGCAAAGGAAATCCAGGTCGCCTACGACATGATCAAGAAAAGCAGGAATATGTGAGCGGTCGGGAACGCGGGGCACATGGCCACTTCTGCAAATTGCCATGTGCCCGGTCAGGATCTATCTTCGGGCAAACGAATAAGTCTCGTTTTGCGATGCGATGTCCACCTGCAGATTCCCGAATTTGTTTATTTTGATCTGCGCGGGTTGCGGAGTCCTGTCCGCCATCATGTAGATGCCGGCGCCCGTTTCGGGATTGAAGAGCATTTTAATATCGTCCAGCTGTCCTTTTTCCTTGCCCTTGGGAGTGCTGCTGAAGAATGCAACCATATGGGCGCCTGATTTGTACATTTTCAAATCATAGTTTTCGTTGTACCAGGTGCCGGACATCGGGCTGGAAGACGTTTCTTTGAAGTCAGAACTTTTCTTTTCCCACAGGGGCGGAACATGGTTGACGTTTTTCAGATAAAGACCGTTCTGCTCGTAGCGATCATAGTTCACGGGGATCATGGTCGTCGTTGTCCCGTAACTGTTTGTGGTGCCGTAGAAAGGGCTGCCCCCGTTGTAGCCGCTGATGTATGACGTTTCCGAGGTGGGTGTGCTCATGGGCACGAAGGATGTCCGGCTCCCCTTGAATTGCGAGGTTGTCACGAACACATCCGTGCCGATCGATTTGGCAAATTCAACGGACGCCTTTGGATCCTCGTATGAGCCCGTAAATCCCGATTTGCCGATGATCAGGAAGTCGCTGAACAGCAGGTCGTAAATATTATGGATATCGACGTTGCGGTATTCAAAGACCATGACATTGGTCGTTGCGGGATATTTTGTAGGTGAGGATTGCTGAAATGTCTGCTGATGCTCTAGTCCCGCGCAACCTGCCAACGAAGCCAACACCAGCAATATGATTAGTTTCTTCATTTTGTACTTCTCCTTTTGGTTGATTGGAGCGCGCTGCATGAACTCAATCGGATAACAACAGTTAGAGACTATACAGTACGCAAAAATCCCGACTTGGTGCAATAAACTTTTGAGCTTTATGGCTGGGTATTCCTGCGACAGGCGTTGCGTTGTCGGAGATTCGCCTTTCAGCATCAACGTGGAAGAGACGGTAATCTCGCACAATAAGGCCGACTTGTCTTGGGCGAATTATGCTGGATTTGTCATGGATAATTCAGGTATTCCGGAATTGACTTATGCAATTTAACCGAATATAAGTTCATCAAACAATAATAGTGGCGCTGATTGAGTCGGCGTTGTTCCATCTGGTGGTAAAGGGGGGAGTATGGGATTTACTCGTTGAGTCGTGAGGAGAAATGCCATACATCATTAAATCTCTGGGTCTGATCATCGCTTACCTTGCAGCAGCCAAGATTGGACTGGTGTTTGGTACGGTGAGCAGCAGTGCCATGATTTTCTGGCCGCCGGGAGGCATTGCACTCGCTGCCCTGCTGTTGGGCGGCGTTCGATTTCTTCCTCCTGTGTTTGTGGCAGCCTACCTGACGGCCGAAATGGTCGATGCGCCGGCGATCTTCGCGCTGGGATTCTCAGTCGGCAGCGTGCTGGAAACATTCGCCGGATTCTTTCTGCTCCGGCGCTTTGGCAGCGTCGACCTTTCGCTCAATCGCCTGCGCGACATGGCGCTGCTGATCCTGCTGGGCGGTCTGATCCCTTCTGTCGTCAGTGCCATCCTTGTTCCTTTCGCCCTGCTGAAATCAAACATGATCTCTTCGGAGATGCTGCCCGATGTCATGTGGCAATGGTGGCGTGCCGATGTGCTCGGGATCGCATTTTTCACTCCCATCGTCCTGGTGTTTGCCAACAGGAAATCGAGATTCTTCAAGTCCCGCAGAGCCTGGGAAATGGCTGCCCTCTGGGCGGCATCCATTGCCATCGGACAGAGCGTCTTCCTCGGCTGGCATCTGCCGGGCATTCCGCCCGGTCAGCAGCTTGGCCTTACCTGGGTCTTTCCGCTGCTGGTCTGGGCTGGCCTGCGCACGGGAAGAAGAAATACGGCGCTGATCCAGTTGCTGTTCCTGTCCCAGGTGCTTGCAGGAGCCTACCTGCAGGCCGGTTATTTCTCCGACGATTTTGTCCGCTACGGGCTGGCCAATTTCTGGATGTTTGCGATGATGCTGGCCGTGGCGGGCATGGCGCTGGCGATCCTTGCCACCTTGCAGCGCAAGGCCATGCACCAGATCGCGCTGAACGCAAAGGTGTCGGCGGTCAGCAATGAAGGCATTGTGATCGTGGATGCCGATGGCAACATCGTTGACGTCAACCCGGCCTTTACTGTGCTGACCGGATATGCCCGCGATGAAGTGCTGGGCAAGAACCCGCGTCTCCTGAAATCAGGCAAGCAAAGTTCCGAGTTCTTTGCGGACATGTGGAAAGCATTGATCGAGGTCGGGCGCTGGGAGGGCGAGTTATGGAACCGCCGCAAGGACGGTGTGGCCTATCTGGAAAAGCTCGCGATCTATACCCTCAAGGATGAGCACGGCAGAGTTGCCAACCGCATCGGCATTTTTTCCGATATCACGCAGAGCCGGGCCGAGCAGGATACCGTGGCCCATCATGCGCAGCACGATTTCTTGACCAACCTGCCTAATCGCATGCTGTTTCGCGATCGTTTCAAGCAGCAACTGGCAAGGGCGAAGCGGAATGACAAGAAGTTTGCCGTCATCTATGTCGACCTCGACAAGTTCAAGCCTGTGAACGACAAACTGGGCCACCAGATCGGGGACCAGTTGCTGGTGGCGGTTGCGGAAAGATTGAAATCGCAGGTGCGTGAGGTCGATACGGTTTCCAGATTCGGCGGCGACGAGTTTGCGATTCTGCTTTCGGAAGTCATGACTCGCAACGACGTCACGAGTCTGGCAGGCAAGATATTGCTAGCCCTGCATCTGCCATTCATTCTCGATGGCAATACGGTAAATATCTCGGGCAGCCTGGGCATCGCCATGTATCCGGACGATGGAAGCGAGATGGAAACGATCATGAGCAAAGCCGATGCGGCCATGTACCGGGCCAAGCACAACGGCTCTAATACCTACTGCTGGTGCGGGGAATATGCTTGAGTAAACCATGAGCGCATCGCATTTAATCGACGCGCCCGGATAGTAAAATTATAAATATATGTTATCCTGCTAATCGTTAGCTCCCTAACTATTATCCTGCTGACTGCAGTGTTATTCATTCAGCCACCAAGAATTTAAGAACCCGGTCGGAGATTGTCGATGAAAACAAAAACTCAATTCCTCAATGCATTGGCCGTTGGCGCGGCGATGATGGCGCTAGCCGCATGCGGTTCCAAAGACGGTGGCGCGCAGCAGGCACCCGCAGCCGCCGCTCCGCCGCCGATGGAAGTGGATGTCGTGACTGTCACCCCGGGCTCAGTGACGTTGACCCAGGATCTTCCGGGGCGTCTGGAAGCATATAGAAGTGCGCAAGTACGCGCACGGGTGGATGGGATCATCGAAAAACGCCAGTTCACCGAAGGCAGCGATGTCAAGGCGGGCGACATGCTGTTCCAGATCGATCCGCGCAACTACCGGACGGCTTACGATTCCGCCAAGTCGGATGAGAGCGTGGCGCGCCAGACGCTTGAGCGCTACAAGCCGCTGCTTGCAGCGAAAGCCGTCAGCCAGCAGGATTACGATCTGGCCGAGGCCAAGCTGAAACAGGCCGAAGCCTCACTGTCGAAGGCGCAGCTGGACATGGAAAATACTCATGTGCCAGCACCCATCTCGGGGCGAATAGGGCGTGCGCAAGTGACGGAAGGGGCGCTGGTGGGACATGGCGAATCCACGCTGCTGGCCACCATCGAGCAAGTCAATCCCATCTATGCGAATTTCACCCAGCCGGGTTCGGACCTCATGCATTTGCAGCAGGCCTTCAAGTCAGGAAAGCTGAAACGCGCGGGTAGTGCGCAGGTAGAGCTCGTACTTGAAGACGGCAGCATCTATCCTATGCCCGGCAAGTTATTGTTTTCCAATCTTGCCGTCGACCCGAGCACGGGCAGCGTAACCCTGCGTGCCGAATTTCCCAATCCGAAACAGGAACTGTTGCCAGGCACGTTTGCGAGCATCCGTTTACCCGAAGGCAATGCAGATGACAGCATCAGGATACCGCAGCGTGCAGTCATGACCGGCACACAGGGCCAGTCCGTGCTGGTGGTGGATGACGAGAGCAAGGTTGCGGTGCGACCGGTCAAGACGGGAAGCATGGCGGGCAGCGACTTCGTCATTCTCGAAGGCTTGAAGCCGGGCGACCAGGTGATTGTGAACGGTATCCAGAAAGTGCGTCCCGGCTCGCCGGTGAAAGCGGTTCAGTGGAATCCCGAGGGTAGTTCGCCGGTAGCGGATGCACCTGCAACTTCTGAAAAGAAATAGAGGGGCATCGTGTTCGCAAAATTCTTTATTGACCGCCCGATCTTTGCCTGGGTAATCGCGCTCATCATCTTGCTGGCGGGCGGACTGTCGCTGCGCAGCTTGCCGGTCACCTCCTATCCTTCGGTGGCTCCCCCGGCTTTGGCCATTACGCTTGCCTATCCCGGCGCTTCGGCGCAGGTTGTGGAAGATACGGCTGTTGCCCTGGTCGAGCAGGAGATGAACGGCATCGAGCATTTGCTTTACATGGAATCGTCTTCCGAGCTGGGCCTGGGAACGATCACCCTGACCTTCGAGACCGGAACCAATCTGGATGCCGCCTCGGTCGAAGCGCAGAATCGCATCAAGCGTGCCGAAGCGCGCCTGCCGGACGATGTGCGGCGTGTGGGTGTCACCGTGGCGAAGGCGGCACGCAATTATCTGATGTTCATCGCGCTGACTTCGCCGGACAAGAGCCGCGACAACGTCGCGCTCGGCAGTTATGCCGCGACCAGTCTGCTGGAAAGCATCCGGCGCGTACCGGGCGTGGGCGAAGCGATACTTTTCGGTACCGAGTATTCGATGCGCCTGTGGTTGAACCCGGACAAGCTGCATTCCTACAATCTGTCGCCCGGCGATGTCAGCGCCGCTGTGCGTGCACAGAATACGGAGCTTGCAATCGGCGAACTGGGCCAGTTGCCGGCTGCGCCAGGACAGCAGCTGAACGCGGTGATCGTCACCCAGAGCAGGCTTAAAACTCCGGAACAGTTCGGCAACATCATCGTGCGAGCAAATCCGGACGGTTCCACGGTGCGGGTCAAGGATGTCGCTAGGGTGGAACTCGGCGCGCAGGATTATTCCATCGCTGCGCGCATAGACGGGCAGCCCGCTGCGGCGATCGCCATCCGTACCACGCCGGAAGCGAATGCGCTCGATACCGCCAAGGCGGTCAAGGCCAAGATGGCCGAGCTTTCCAAGGCTTTCCCCAAGGGCATCGACTGGTTGATCCCGTACGACACGTCGGAGTTCATCCAGATATCCATCGCTGAAGTCGCGAAGACGCTGGCCGAAGCGATGCTGCTGGTGTTCGTCGTCATCTATCTTTTCCTGGGGAATCTGCGTGCCACTTTCATCCCCAGCATCGTCGTGCCGGTTGCGCTGACCGGCGGGATGGTGGGTTTGTATGTCATCGGCTACTCGATCAATACGCTGACGCTGTTCGCCATGGTTCTGGCCATCGGTATCGTGGTGGACGATGCCATCGTGGTGGTGGAGAACGTGGAACGCATCATGACCGAAGACGGCCTGTCGCCGCGGGATGCGACGTACAAGGCCATGGGTCAGATATATACCGCTATCATCGCGATCACTCTGGTGCTGTGTGCCGTGTTCGTTCCGATGGCCTTCTTCAGCGGCTCGGTTGGGGCGATCTACCGCCAGTTCTCTCTCACGCTGATCATGACGATCCTGTTCTCCCTGCTCATGGCGCTGACGCTGACGCCGGCACTTTGCGCCACGTTGCTGAAGCATGAGCCGGACAAGAAACCGGGTGGGGAGACCGGCTTCTTCGGCTGGTTCAACCGTCTCTTTGTCAAAACGAGCGATGGTTACCAGAATTGGGTCGGCAAGATATTGAAACGCATGGGCCGTGCCCTGGTGTTTTATGCGGCGATTCTGGTGGCGCTGGGCTGGCTGTTCGTGCATTTGCCCACCAGTTTCCTGCCGGATGAGGATCAGGGTTATTTTCTCAACGTGATCCAGTTGCCGCCCGGCGCCACGCGCGAACGTTCGCGGGAAGTCCTGTCTGAAGTGGAACAGTACTATATGAAGCAGCCGGAAGTGGCGCATGCCATCGGTGTGCTTGGTTTCTCCTTCTTCGGCCGCGGGCAGAATGCCGCGACGGTGTTCGTCCGTCTCAAGGATTGGGACGAGCGTCCGAACCAGAACAGCTCGGCAGCATCTCTGGTGAAGCGCGCCAACATGATGCTGTTCCGCATCAAACAGGCGTTCATCTTTGCCCTGAATGTGCCGCCTATCCCCGAATTGGCAGCCACCGGCGGTTTCGATTTCAGATTGCAGGATCGTTCCGGGCAAGGGCGCGAGAAATTGCTCGAGGCACGCAACATGGTGCTCGGCATGGCAAGCAAGAACCCGATGATAGCCGGTGTGCGACCGGAAGGACAGGAAGCCGGGCCGCAATTGCAGATCGAAGTCGATCGCCTGAAAGCAAAGGCATTGGGGATAGATATTGCGAATCTGAACGATACGCTGCAATCCATGCTCGGGGTGACCTACATCAACGATTTCGTACGCGAAGGCCGTATCTTGCGCGTGCAGATGCAAGCCGATTCGGAAAACCGCACCACGCCGAGCCAGATCATGCGGACGCCGGTGCGTAATCTGCAAGGCGGCATGGTGCCCCTGTCCGAATTTTCCAGGACGCGCTGGGTGGCCGCATCACCCAAACTGGACCGTTACAACGGCCTGCCTGCAATGAAGATTTCCGGCGGTCCCGGGCCGGGTCACAGCACGGGCGATGCGTTGCTGGCGATGGAAGATATCGCATCCAAGCTGCCGCCAGGCATGGGTTTTGAATGGTCCGGCACATCAAAGGAGGAAAGGGTCTCCGGAAACCAGGCCCCGCTCCTGTTCGCCCTGTCGGTGGTCGCCGTATTCCTGTGCCTGGCGGCACTGTACGAGAGCTGGTCCATTCCGCTTGCCGTGATACTGATCGTGCCTATCGGCATACTCGGTGCGGTGGTGGCCGTGACGCTGCGCGGACTGCCCAACGATGTCTATTTCAAGGTCGGACTGATCGTCATCATCGGCCTGGCCGCGAAGAATGCGATCCTGATCATCCAGTTTGCCAACGATCTGCTGGACGAAGGACATGAGCTGATCGATGCGACATTGGAAGCCTGCCGCCGACGGTTGCGGCCCATCCTGATGACGTCGATCGCGTTCATCTTCGGCGTATTCCCGCTGGCCATTTCCAGCGGTGCGGGCGCCAATGGTCGTCATGCTATCGGAACAGGCGTCATGGGCGGCATGATTGCCGCGACGGTTATCGCGATCTTCATGGTTCCCGTGTTCTTCGTGGGTGTTCGCCGTATTTTCCCCGGTCATGCGCGGCACAAGGAGGACAAGCATGAGTAATATAAAAACAAAATCGAAAGCTGCCGGAGTCTTGCTTGCGGCGCTCACGTTGGCAGCATGTACCAGCGGACCGGACTACAAGCGTCCGGACATGGTGTTGCCGGAAAGCTGGCCGGCGAAACAGGACGATGCCGCGGTAAAGCCGAGCGGCGTGACTGAACAATGGTGGCATCTCTATGCCGACGCGACCCTCGACAAGTTGGAAGAAGAAGCGCTGGCCCACAATGCGGACATCCAGGTGGCAGTTTCCCATGTGTTGGAAGTGCGCGCCCAACTCGGGATCACCAAGGCAGACCAGTTCCCCGAGCTGAGTGCCAATGCGAGCCAGAGCCGCACCAAATCTTCCACGGTCGGCACTTTCCCGCTGCCGCCATACATACCGCCTACCCAGAACTTTTCGCATATCAGTCTTGATGCGAGTTATGAACTGGATCTGTGGGGCAAACTGCGCCGCGCGACCGAAGCGGCACGGGCAAATCTGCTTAGTGCAGAGTCGGCGAGAGACACGGTACGTCTTACGCTGACCACGCAAGTGGCGCAGCAGTATTTTGCCCTGGTCTCTCTGGATGCCCAGGAGGCAGCCACAAGGCGGTTGCTGACAGGCCGTCAGGACAGGTTGGAACTCAACAAGAAACAGCTTGATGTCGGCATGCTTTCCGAATACGACCTGCATCAGGCCGAAGCCGATGTGGCTGCCGTGCAATCGCAACTGGCATCTCTCGTTCAGGCGCGCAGCAAACAGGAAACCACGCTGACACTGTTGCTGGGACGCTCGCCGCGCGACGTGATGTCCAGCGAACTGCAACGCGGCAGCCCGCTGCTGCCGGTGGCGTCGGTACCCGATGGACTGCCTGCGGACTTGCTGTTGCGCAGACCCGACCTCAAGGATGCCGAGCAGCGCCTGGTGGCGTTGAACGCCAGTATCGGCGTGGCTCGGGCGCAGTATTTCCCGTCGATTTCCCTGACCTCTTATGTGGGCAGTGAAAGCGTGGCGTTCTCCAACCTGTTCACCAAGCCGGCGAACATTTTCCAGTTCGCGGGCAATGTCACCCAGCCGATCTTCAATGCGGGGCGCATCGGTTATCAGGTGGATGTGGCGGAAGCGCGCCGCGACCAGGCTCTGATCCAGTATAAGCAGGCTGTCGCCAACGCATTCGGCGATGTGCGTAACGCCTTGTCTGCCCAGGAATCAGCCAGGCAGGTCCTGACTTTCGAAAGTGCGCGCAGCGATGCATTGGAACAAGCCTACAAGCAGGCCGATATGCGCTATCAGGCCGGGATCGCGAGTCGCCTGGAACTGCTGGATGTGGAACGCAACTACCTTCAGGCCCAGTTGAACCGTCTCGATGCGGAACGCGCACAGCGCAGTGCGGTTGCCGACCTGTTCAAGGCATTGGGCGGAGGCTGGCAGGAAGTTGCCAAGGCACCGTGATTTCACATATTGATTCGGCGCGGTGAAGGGTTAAGCCGGTTCGGACAGGCTTGCTGCGTTGGTCGGATGGCTGTAACCAGTCACTTGCTTGTCGTTTGCCGAGAGTCCCGCTGCATCGGCTGATTGCTTTCCCGTTGTTTCGACAGCAGCTTCAAGGAATCCCCCTCAAGACGCACGGATTTCAGTATCAACAAAAAGGCGACCCGCAGGTCGCCTTTTTGTTGATGCCAGAGACTGCTTACTCGATCTTGGCCTTGCTGCGCAGATCTTCGATAAGCTTCTGGACGGCTTCCTGCTGCTTGCGTTTCTCCAGATTGGGCTTCATTTCTTCGAAGGTCGGCACTTTCAGCTCGCGCGTGTCTTCCAGTTTGATGACGTGCCAGCCATATTGGGTTTGCACCGGCGCACTGACTTGTCCCTTGCTTAACTTGAGCACTGCTTCGGCGAAGGGCTGCACGAAGTTGGATGGGACTGCCCAACCCAGTTCGCCGCCATTGTCCTTGGAGCCGGGGTCTTTGCTATGCGCCTTGGCAATCGTAGCGAACTTGGCACCTTTCTTCTTCAGTTCGGCTTCGACCTTCTTGGCTTCATCCTCGGATTCGACCAGGATGTGCGACAGTTTGTATTCCTTGTTGCCGACGCGAGCCTTCAGGGCTTCGTATTCCTGTTTCAGCACGTCATCCGCGATGGGGTGGGTCTTCGCATAGTCCTGCACGTAAGCTCCCGCCAGCACGGATTGCCTAGCCAGTTCCAGCTGTTGTGCGATCTCGGGTTGCTTGTCCAGGCCGTTCTTGGTGGCGGCTTGAGAAATGACTTCCAGATTGATGATGTCATCGCGGATCGCCTTGCGCATTTCCGGGCTGTCGGGCTGGCCTTGTTGTGCGGCTGCCTTGATGCGCATATCGATGCGTGCTTGTGGAATGGATACGCCGTTTACCAGCGCTGCCGGTTTGTCTGCTGCCGCCTTTTCATCGGCAGCCTGTGCGCCTGCGGCAGTAGCCAGCAATGCCGATAACAGGACGAATTTGGAAAATTTCAGCATGAGTCTTTCCTTTGTGGGTTGAGGGGAATCGAAAATTATCCGACGCGCAATATAGCATGCCTTGCGTTCAGGCCGGAAAGACCTTCTTGAAAGGCCTGACAGCGACTTGGGTATAAACGCCGGCCGCGACATAGGGGTCGGCGGCGGCCCATGTCTGGGCGTTTTCCAGCGAGTCGAATTCGGCAACGATCAGGCTGCCGGTGAAACCCGCGGCTCCGGGATCGACAGCGTCCACGGCCGGGAAAGGGCCGGCCAGCAAAAGCCGGCCTGCGTTCTGCAAAGTCTGCAGGCGTTCCAAATGTGCGGGGCGCGCTGCCTTGCGCTTTTCCAGGCTGTCGGGGACATCCTGACCAAATATGGCGTAGAGCATCTGTTTTTCCTCAGTTTTTGTTGTGTGTAATGTCGACTTGTATCGAATATTGGCTCATTCTTTTTTGTGCTTGTCCGCTTCCACATATTTTGCCAGCATTGCCGCTTGTGCAAGTATGAACAGGAATATCAGGCTGGTAACGCCAAATAATTTGAAGTCGACCCAAATATCGGTTGAAAAGTTGAATGCGACATACAGGTTGATGGCGCCGAGTGCCGCAAAGAACAAGCCCCAGGCCAGGTTGACGTTCATCCAGGTCGAATCGGGCAGCGGAAGCTTGTCCTGCAACAGCGAACGCATCAGGTTCTTTTTGAAAAGGATAGGCGCCAGCAATAAAGCCAAGGCAAAAGACCAATACAGGACGGTCGGTTTCCACTTGATGAAAGTCTCATTGTGTAACAGCAATGTCGCTCCGCCGAACACGGTGATGATGCCAAAGCTGGCCCATAACATCGTGTCGACCTTGCCGTGCCGATATTTCACCCAGGCGACCTGGGCAAAGGTGGCGGCCATGGATACTGCCGTAGCGGCAAATACGCCCGCAAATTTGAAGGTGATAAAAAAAACGATGACGGGGAACAGGTCAAAAAGTATTTTCATGGAGACTCACTTGTTAAGCCGGGTTGCAGGCTAAGATTGCCATTATTATTTTCTATCCAGTGCAAGTGAAGCAGAGTTGATGCAAAAGCGCAGTCCGGTCGGGTCCGGGCCATCTTCGAACACATGCCCCAGATGGGCATCACACGCGGCACAGCACACTTCGATGCGATCCATGCCGGTCGGATCCTCTTCGCGATATTCTAGCGCGTCTTCGCTGATCGGTTGCCAGAAGCTCGGCCAGCCCGTTCCCGATTCGTATTTGGTTTCCGAATCGAACAGCGGCTCGCCGCAGCAGATACAGCGATAGACGCCGATGTCGTGGCAATCCCAGTATTCGCCGGTAAAGGCCGGTTCGGTTCCGCATGCACGGCAGACCTCATACTGTTCCGGCGTCAATTCTTCACGCCATTCTTCTTCAGATTTTTCAATAGCGCTCATGTTTTATCCTGCCAGTGAGGTTTGCACGCTCGGGCGTGTACTTAGGTGGCCGAACCACGCCGCCAGGTTCGGATGCGTGCCTCGCCAGTCGCGTTCAGGTTGACGCAGATCGAGATAGGCCAGCGCGCTAACCAGTGCCAGGTCTGCCAGCGTGATGTTGTCGCCTTCACACCATTTGCGCTGTCCCAGCTGGTCGGCAATGTGGACGAGCGCGCGGGTGACGGCCAGATTATGCATGTCGATGTTGCCTTGCTCCTGTTTCTCGGACGGGCGGATACGTTCCATGCGCACGACGATGGCCGAATCCATGATGCCGTCTGCCAGCGCCTCGCCGCGTTTGACGCGCATCCTGGCCAGCGCATCGTGGCGCGGGATCAGGATGGGCGTGTCGTTCAGCGTATCGGCATATTCGGCGATCACGGGGGAATCGAACACGCAGGTGCCGTCGTCGAGGATCAGCGCCGGGATGCGCCCGAGCGGATTGACGCTGTACACCTGGCTGGTCGGTTCGCTCGGCGGGTCGATCGCATAAACATGCGGGATGTTCTTTTCCAGCAACACCAGGCGCGCCTTGCACACGTAGGGGCTCGTGCTGGACCCGATCAGTTTCACAGCACTTCCGCTGCGTGGTCGGCCAGACGCGAACGTTCGCCGCGTTGCAGGGTGACGTGGCCGCTGTGCGCCCAGCCCTTGAACCGGTCGACCACGTATGTCAGGCCGGAGCTGCCTTCGGTCAGGTAGGGCGTGTCGATCTGCGCGATGTTGCCCATGCACACCACCTTGGTGCCGGGACCGGCGCGCGTGATGAGCGTCTTCATCTGCTTCGGTGTCAGGTTCTGCGCCTCGTCGATGATCAGGTACTTGTTGAGGAATGTGCGGCCGCGCATGAAGTTGAGCGACTTGATCTTGATGCGAGAGCGGATCAGGTCGCGCGTCGCGGCGCGCCCCCATTCGCCTCCTTCGTCGTCCGACTTGTTGAGCACATCCAGGTTGTCGTCCAGCGCGCCCATCCACGGCGACATCTTCTCTTCTTCGGTACCGGGCAGGAAGCCGATGTCCTCGCCCACCGGCACGGTGACGCGGGTCATGATGATCTCGGAATAGAGCTTGTGTTCCAGCGTCTGCATCAGGCCGGCAGCCAGCGTGAGCAGGGTCTTGCCTGTCCCGGCCTGGCCCAGCAGCGTGACGAAGTCGATCTCGGGGTTCATCAGCAGGTTGAGCACGAAATTCTGTTCGCGGTTGCGCGCCGTGATGCCCCAGATGGCATTTTTCGTGTGCGTATAGTCGGTGAGCGTGAGCAGGGTGGCGGTGGTGTCCTCCTGAGTGGCGACCACGGCATAGAACGGCTTTTCCGCATCGTCCTGGTATACGAACTCGTTCACCAGCAGGTCGCGGCAGATGGGGCCCTTGATGTTGTAGAAGGTATGTCCGGCCTGGGTCCCGGATTTCATGTCCTTGCCGTTCTTGTCCCAGAAATCGGCAGGCAATTCGCGCACGCCGGTATAGAGCAGGTCGGTATCTTCCAGCACCTTGTCGTTGAAATAATCCTGTGCCGACAATCCCAGGGCGCGCGCCTTGATGCGCATGTTGATGTCTTTGCTGACCAGCGCGATCTGGCGCTTGCTGTGTTGCGTGTGCAGATGGCTGACCACGCCGAGGATGGCATTGTCGGCTTTGCCGCTTGCCAGCGTCGACGGCAAGGGGTCGTTGATGAACTCGGTTTGCAGGTACAGGCGTCCGGTCGCGTTCTTGTTGCCCAGGGCATCCAGCGGCACGCCCTCGTCGATGCTGTCTTCGCTCGAGCTGACGAGGTTGTCCAGGAAGCGGCTGGCCTGGCGTGCGTTGCGGGCGACTTCCGACATCCCCTTTTTGTTGTTGTCCAGCTCTTCCAGCACGAACATCGGCAGGTAGACATCGTGTTCTTCGAAGCGGAACAGGCTGGTCGGATCGTGCATCAGCACGTTGGTATCCAGCACGAAGAGTTTGGTACCTTTGTCCGTTGTTGCTTTACGTGCGTTCATGTTGTCCTTCTAGAGAGTTTGAACAAAAGTGAGTACCTCTTGCGCATGGCCGTCCGCCTTGAGGCCGCGCCATTCCTTGATGATGCTTCCTTTCTTGTCGAGCACGAAGGTACTGCGCTCGATGCCGCGTACCTGCTTGCCGTACATCATCTTAAGCTTCATCACCCCGAACAGATTGCACACCGCTTCATCCTCGTCGGAGAGCAACGCAAAAGGCAGCGTGAATTTCGCCTTGAAATTCTCGTGCGACTTGATGCTGTCTCGCGAGATCCCGACGATCTCGCAACCCGCTTTCATGAAATCCGCGTACAAGTCGCGAAACTGTTGCGCTTCGCTGGTGCAGCCGGGTGTGTTGTCCTTGGGGTAAAAATAGATCACCAGGGATTTGCTGCGGATGGGGTACAGCGTGAAATCGACACCGCCGGTGGCGGGCAGGGTGAAATCGTCTACAACTTGTTTTGGCATCAATGGCTCCTGTTCCTGACTGCCATTGTTGACAAATTCCTTCGGGAAGGCAAGCGCAAATTGCACGGGTCAGGCGGCATACCAGTACACGGCGAAATAATGGCATGTGGTGCCCGTCAGCACGAACCAGTGCCAGATGAAGTGGCCATAGCGCAGGCGCGAATCAAGGATAAAGAAAACCGTGCCTGCCGTGTAGGCCAGGCCGCCGGCAACGAGCCAGGCGAGTCCGGATACGGGCAGGCGGGTATACAGAGGATCGGCCGCGATGATGATGAGCCATCCCATGAGGAGATAAAGGATGGTCGAAATGACGGGGCGGGATATGCGGTTCAGGAATTTCAGCATCACCCCTGCCAGCGCCAGGCTCCAGATCAGTATCAGCAGCGTCCAGCCCCAGGCGCCGTACAGCACGCCGAGTGTGAAGGGTGTATAGGTGCCTGCGATGAGCAGGTAGACTGCGGAGTGGTCGATGATGCGGAATATATGCTTGAGTCTGCCCGGGCGGAATGAATGGTAGAGGGTGGAGGAAAGGTAGAGCACGATCATGGTCGCTGCGAAAACGACCGAACCGATCAGGTATCCGGTATCTCCGAGCTTGAGCGCATGCAGGATCAGGAACGGGGCGCCTACCACCGATGCGACTGCTCCCGCGCCGTGGCTGATGCTGTTGGCGATCTCTTCGCCGAGTGTTTGATCGCGCCCGTGCGTTTTCCGGGGGTTGTCAGCCGGGTTGGAAGTCTGTTCTTGCATGTTGAGTTGCACTGGTTGGGCGTAGTGATTCTGTGCTTCGTCATACCGTTTGGCAATCCAATTTTTGCCCGTACAATGGCGGGCATGAATTCAGAGAATCCGCTCTCATTGCAGCCAGATGACCCTACCCGTGATGCGGATGAGACCTTCATGCACGCCGCGCTGGACCTGGCACGGCAGGCGGCGAACAGCGGAGAAGTGCCGGTCGGCGCGGTCGTGGTGAAGGACGGCCGGATCATCGGGCGCGGCAGCAATGCTCCCATCTCGCGGCACGATCCTTCCGCCCATGCCGAAATCGCGGCACTGCGTGATGCTGCTCAACAAATCGGTAATTATCGTCTGGTAGATTGTGAACTATTCGTTACGCTGGAGCCCTGTGTGATGTGCGTCGGAGCGATGTTCCATGCCCGCATCGCCCGTGTGGTGTTCGGCGCGCAGGACCCGAAAACGGGTGCGGCGGGCAGCGTGTTCAACCTGTTCGCCGAAACGCGGCTGAATCATCATGCACGCATACACGGCGGGGTCCTGGCGGATGAATGCGGCAAGATGCTGAGCGATTTTTTTGCGGCACGGCGCGCGCAACGGAAGACGCAATGAAGATTGCCATTCACATTCCGACCCAGATGCTGGAGTTGTATGACGGTCAAGGCAACTCGGTGCGTCGTTATCAGGTTTCCACGGGTGCAAACGGAGTGGGCGAGGAGAACGGGAGTTTTTGCACGCCGCGCGGCAAACATGTCATCCGCGCCAAGATCGGCTCGGGCCAACCGGAGAATGCGGTGTTCGTGCAGCGACGTCCGACTGGTGAAATTTATATGCCCGAGCTGGGTGCGCGGTATCCGGGACGCGACTGGATATTGACGCGTATCCTGTGGCTGTCCGGCTGCGAGATCGGATACAACCGCGGCGGAACATGCGATACCATGCGCCGTTATATATACATCCACGGCACGCCGGACGGTACTTTGCTCGGCAAGCCCGGCTCGCGCGGTTGTGTGCGCATGCGCAATGCCGAGCTGGTGGACTTGTTTGAACTGGTGGGGGCGGGTACGGAGGTCGAAATCACGGCGTGATGCAGCGCGAATAACAATAATGTTCCTTCCGCCGGAAAGCGATGGACGGAAAAGCTAGGAGAAGGGTCATGACTACACGATTCACGGTCAGTCTGGTTTGTTGGCACGACGGCGAGCCATTGTTGCGCGCCATACGCGAAACGGTGTTCATCCGCGAGCAGAACGTTCCCGAAGAACTGGAGTGGGATGGCAAGGATGAACATTGCCGCCATGCCCTGGCGTTGAGCCTGAACGGCGACGCGATCGGTTGCGGGCGCATGCAGGCGAATGGGCATATCGGGCGTATCGCAGTGCTTCCGCAATGGCGCAAGCAGAAAGTGGGCACGGCCCTCATTGAGGCACTGCTCGACGAGGCACGTTCACGCGGTTATAAACAGGTGGATGTGGACTCGCAAACCTACGCGATTCCGTTCTATCAGAAATTCGGTTTTGTCGAGCACGGCAAGGAATTCATGGACGCCGGGCTGCCGCACAAGAAGATGAAGTTGAAGTTACTTCCCCGCTAGATATTCCTCGTCGCTGAAATTCATCACCGACTGCGGCTGGAATACCACGAAGGCGGTGATCATCATTCCGGTGACGAAGCCCTCGGTGAGCATGAGGATCGGTGAAGCGACGAGATAATGGTGCTGAATCTCTCCCCAGGTGTAGCGGCTCAGCAGCAACAACAGCAGGGTGGTGGCCGTCACGTTCAGCACGATCGTGAGCATGCTGCAGAAGAAGCCGTTCCACAGCACGAACAGAAACAGATTCTTCGGCAGGTGGCTTTTGCTGAAGCGCAGCAGCCACTCGCTGAACAGCACGGGAAGGGCGACCATCAGCAGACCGTTGATGCCGAGCGTAATGAACCCCATGTCCGTACGCAGCCAGGTGGCCAGCATGACCAGTGTGATGCTGAAGGTGGCGATCTGCCAGCCGAACATCAGCATGAACAATGTCGAGCCCAGAATGTGGAAGTTGAATCCGGGGCGGATACCTGCACTGAATTGCCAGAAGATGAATGCGCCCAATAACAGGCCGACCAGTGCGTTCACCATGGTGGCATTATCCAGCAGGGCGCGCCAGGGAGCGCGACGTGCCGCGCGATACAGAAACAAAGCGAAGATGAAATTTGCCAGCCACAACCAATCGCTGGCGAAAAGTTGGGCGGGCAGGTTCACGGCAGCGGGTAGGGCAGGGGCTGGAACTGCAAACGGGCGCCCTTGAGTTCGCCGAGATGCACCGGGAAGGCATCGTGGCTGGCGATCTGGATGACGGCCAGCAAGTCATAACCGCCGCCGGGCGCGGCTTGCACGTTGACCACGGTGCCGCAACTCTGGCCTTCCATCTCCATGCTGAACAATTCACTGCCCGCTTGCGGCGCTGCATCGCTCTCGACATGCGCCAGATACATGCGGCGTTTGTTCTTGCCCAGATACTGCATGCGTGCCACGATCTCCTGTCCCGGATAGCAGCCTTTCTTGAAATTCACCGCGCCGATGAGATCGAGGTTCGCCATTTGCGGCACGAATGCCTCCTGTGTCTGCGGCAGGATGACAGGTATGCCCGCGCGGATGTTGAGCCAGTCCCAGCACGGGGAGCCGACCGGTTTTGCTTCCGTGCCGAGCTGTTGCCACAGCGCGGGTGCGCGCTGCGGTGTGGCAATGAGCTGGAAGCGATCTGCACCGAGGCGAATCAGGCCGGTGTCCTCGTGATACGCAATGTCGAGCGGGTTCGGGGGCAGGGCAGGAAAATGCTGTTGCAATAGGCTTGCGGCATTCGCGCCGGAAAGTCCGAGGCAAACGATGTTGTCGCTCGCGTCCCCGACTTTCACTTTGGCACGCAACACGAACATGGACAGCTTCTTCTGGATCGGTGCGAGCAGGCTCTGCGGCAGGTGCAGGAAGTATTCCGTCTCGTTGCGCCAAATCAGGAAAGTCGCCAGCGCGCGGCCTTTCGCGGTGTTGAAGCTGCTGGGCAGGGCATGTTGCGGCGTGAGCGCATTCACGTCGCTGCTGAACAGGTTATGCAGGAAGCCTTTGGCCTCCTCGCCGGAAACCTTGATGATGCCGAACTGGGAAAGGTCGCATATCACTGTGCCATCGCGGGTGGCGATGCGCTCGGCGTCGGCGTCGCCGAAATGCTGTACCACACCGTCTTGTATCTGCGCGCCTTGCGTCGCCAGGAAATTCTGCCAATCTGGGTTCATTTCTTAAATATCCGTTTGCATTCCAAGCTCAATCTTACCGCGAAGACAGACCTTTCGGCTAAACTCTTGCGCCATGAGATCCGTGCTTCCTGCTTTGTTGTGCCTGTTGCTTGCTGCCTGCGACGGCGGACTGTGGAACGACCCCTATCCGGCGGCGGATGAGGGAAAGTCCATCCTCTATACCGCATTCACCGAACGCCCCAAACATCTCGATCCGGCGCAGGCCTACAGCGAAAACGAATACGAGTTCCTGGCCCACATCTATTCGCCCCCCCTGCAATACCATTATCTGAAGCGCCCTTATCAATTGGTGCCGCTGGCCGCCAGCGAGATGCCGCGCGTTACTTACCTGGACAAGGACCGCCGCCGCTTGCCCGACAAGGTTGCCGCGGAGCGCATCGCCTACAGCGTGTACGAGATACACATCAAGCCGAATATGCGCTACCAGCCCCATCCGGCTTTCGTGCCGGACAATTACAGGCTTACAGCCGGCGAAATGAGTCGTATCCATTCGTTGAACGATTTTCCCAGGACCGGTACGCGCGAGGTGACGGCTGCGGACTACGCCTACCAAATCAAACGGCTGGTTCATCCACAGCTGCATACACCCATCGCGGGGGTGATGAGCGAATACATCGTCGGCCTCAAGGAATATGCTGCCACCCTGCAAGCCGCGGCCAGTCAGCATCCCGACGATTTCCTTGATTTGAACCGGTACCGGCTGCCGGGTGTGGAAGTGGTGAATGGCACCACTTACCGCGTCACGATCAAGGGCAAATATCCGCAATTCGCCTACTGGCTGGCGATGCCGTTCTTCTCGCCGATGCCGCAAGAGGTGGAGCGCTTCTATGCACTGCAGGGCATGCGCGAACGCAATCTCTCGCTGGACTGGTGGCCGGTGGGCAGCGGGCCGTATTACCTGTCGGAGAACGACCCTAACCGGCGCATGGTGCTCACGCGCAATCCCTATTACGACAGCGAGAACTATCCGGGTGAGGGTGAAGCCGGTGATGAAGCAGCCGGGTTGCTGGCCGATGCCGGCAAGCCGCTGCCGTTGATCGACCGGATCGTGTTCACGCTGGAAAAGGAAACCATCCCGTACTGGAACAAATTCCTGCAAGGCTATTACGATGCCTCCGGCATCAGTTCGGACAGTTTCGACCAGGCAGTCCAGGTCAGCGTCAGCGGCGAAACCAATGTCAGCGACGAGATGAAAGCGCAGGGCATCACGCTTTCGACATCGGTTGCGACCTCGACCATGTATACCGGTTTCAACTGGCTGGATCCGTTGGTGGGCGGGAATTCGGAGAGGGCAAGGAAATTGCGCCGTGCCATCTCCATCGCGGTGGACTATGAAGAATTTATCTCCATCTTCGCCAACGGGCGCGGCATCGCGGCACAATCGCCCATCCCTCCCGGCATTTTCGGCTATCGCGAAGGCAGTGAAGGCATCAACCGCTACGTGTACGACTGGATAGACGGAGCACCCAAGCGCAAGCCGGTCGAGGAAGCGAAACGCCTGCTGGCAGAAGCAGGTTATCCCGGCGGCGTGGATGCCGAAACCAACCAGGCGCTCGTCATCCATCTCGATACGACTTCCGGCGGCATCGGCAACAAATCGCGCCTCGACTGGATACGCAAGCAGTTCGACAAGATCGGCGTGCAGCTCGATGTGCGCAGCACGGATTACAACCGGTTCCAGGACAAGATACGGCGCGGCGATACGCAGATGTATTACTACGGATGGAATGCCGACTATCCCGATCCGGAGAATTTCCTGTTTCTGCTGGATGGCGCGCAAGCCAAGGTGGGCAAGGGCGGAGAGAATGCGAGCAATTACAGCAACCCGGAATTCGACCGGCTGTTCGAACAGATGAAGAACATGGACAACGGTCCGGCGCGGCAGGCGATCATCGACCGGATGCTGGAGACCCTGCGCCGCGACGCACCCTGGCTGTGGGGTTATCACCCGAAGAACTACGTGCTGCAACACGGCTGGCTGCATAACGTCAAATCCAACATCATGGCCAACAACAGACTCAAGTACTGGCGTGTGGACAGTGCTCAGCGCGACCGGATGCGGCGCAAGTGGAACCAGCCTGTGCGCTGGCCTTTGTGGCTGGGAGGGGCCGCGTTGCTGTTGTTCGGGTTCTGGATGTGGAAGGCACTGCAGAAACGCGAGCAGTAACGCTGATAAAGCGTGTTGTCAGACAGCGTACCAGACGGCAAAGTAGTGGCTGACCGTGCCGCCCAGCACAAACAGATGCCAAATGCTGTGACCGTAGCGCAAGCGTCCATCGGTCGCATAGAAGAACACCCCCGCGGTATAGCTGAGAGCGCCGGCGAGCAGCCACAGCAGTCCCTGTGTCGAAACCTTGGCATACATGGGTTCGGCGGCCACCAGCATGAGCCAGCCCATGAGCAGGTACATGCCGGTCGAAATGACCGGATGCCCCATTCTATTGAGTATCCTCAAAGTCATGCCGATCGTGGCCAGTCCCCAGATGATTCCGAACAAGGTCCAGCCCCACGCTCCGTGCAAGACCCCCAGCGTGAATGGTGTATAGGTTCCCGCAATGAGAAGGTAGATCATGAGGTGATCTACCTGGTGGAAAAAGCCTTTGGGTCCGGGGCGTTGTAAAGCGTGATAGAGGGTGGATGAAAGATATAACAGGATCATGCTTGCGGCGAAGACGGAAGTCCCGACGATATATCCCAGCTCGCCATGCCGTACTGCATGTTCAATGAGTACCGGTGTGCCGACCAGTGCCGTGATGAAGCCGATGCCGTGGATGGTGCTGTTGGCGATCTCTTCGCTGCGCGATTGCTCGCGTTTGGCTGACGGGGTCGGGGTGGTCACTTCATTCCATTTCGTTCCGGGAGTGAGTGAAGTAATGTTGTGTGCATGACTATGGGTTCTTCCGCGCCTGTTGCAGCGCGTCCGCAAACACTTCGACCGGTTGCGCGCCGGAGATGCCGGATTTTTCATCGAACACAAAGAACGGTACAACGGTAATGCCGAATTTCGCCGCGCGCGCTTCGTCTGCCCGCACGTCTCCGGAATAGGCATCGCTTTCCAGCATCGCCAGTGTATCGCTTTCGGCAATACCGAATTCCGGCGCAAGGCGTGCCAGCGCGGCGCGGTCGCCCACCGGCAGCGATTCGGAAAAATATCCGTGCATGAGACGTTCCGCGGCGCGTTCGCCCAGTTGCCGGGAGGCCGCGAAATGCAGCAGGCGGTGCGCATCGAAGGTGTTGCCAGGGCGGGCGCTGGACAAATGATATTCCAGGCCGGTTTCCCTGGCGACGGCGGAGACGCGCGCATTCATGGCGGCTGCCTCTTGGGGGCTGACGTTGTATTTTTGCGCCAGCATCTCTTCCAGTGTGCCCGTTCGTTGGCGGGGAGCGTCGGGGTCGAGTTCGAAGCTGCGCCAGATCACGCTCACTTCTTCCCTGAGGGCGAAATCCGCAAGTGCGGTTTCAAAGCGCCGTTTTCCGATGTAGCACCAGGGGCAGATGATGTCGGACCAGATTTCAACTTGCATGATTTTTCCTTGCGGCAACGCCGGTATTTACAGATCGTGATTGGTTATTCGACAGCGGCCAGATTCTACTCCCGGCGCTTGCCCGCAGGCTATTGTTTGCCCTTACAATACGGCCACTCATGATCGCATACCTCATCCGCCGCATCCTTTACGCTGTGCCTATCCTCATCGGGGTGAACCTGCTCACCTTTGCACTTTTCTTTGTGGTGAACACCCCGGACGACATGGCGCGCATGCAGCTCGGCATCAAGCGCGTGACGCAGGAAGCCATCCAAAGCTGGAAACAGCAGCACGGATACGACAAGCCGCTGATGATCAACGACCATGCCGCGGGCATGGATAAAATCGCCGACACGATCTTCTGGCAGAAGTCGGCCAGCATGTTCGTGTTCGATTTCGGCTATGCCGACGACGGGCGCAACATCGGCCACGAGATCGCCACGCGCATGGGGCCGAGCCTGGCCATCGCGTTGCCGACTTTTCTCGTCGGCCTGGTCGTGTATGTCAGCTTCGCGTTGCTGATGACCCTGTTCCGCGCCACGGCCCTGGATATGGCCGGGGTCGCCTTGTGTGTATTCCTGATGTCGGTTTCCGGCTTGTTCTACATCATCGGCGGGCAATTCCTGGTCAGCAAATTGTGGCATCTGGTTCCCATCTCCGGCTACGCGGGAGGGATGGACAGCTTCAAGTTCGTGGTGCTGCCCATCGTCATCGGCGTGGCAGGCGGCGTCGGTTCCAGCAGTCGCTGGTATCGCACCATCTTCCTCGAGGAGATCGGCAAGGACTACGTGCGCACGGCCCGCGCCAAGGGCTTGTCCGAATTGCGTGTGCTGTTCACGCATGTGCTGAAGAACGCGATGATCCCGATCCTTACAGGGGTAGTGGTGGTCATACCGCTGCTGTTCATGGGCAGCCTGCTCACCGAGTCGTTCTTCGGCATCCCCGGCCTGGGCAGCTACACCATCGATGCGATCAATGCGCAGGATTTCAGCGTGGTGCGCGCGATGGTGTTCCTGGGTTCGGTGCTGTATATCGTCGGATTGATATTGACCGATCTTTCCTATACGGTCGTTGATCCCCGGGTGAGGTTGCAATGAGTTTCACGCCCGTGATCCTGTGGAGCGATGCGCTTGTGTTCCTGTTGCTGGCGGCGGTGGTTGCCGGTGCCTGGTATGTCCGGCGGCACGAGCATCTGCTGCTGCCGTGGAAACGGGTGGCAAAGAGCAATGTGGCGATGTTGTCGCTGCTGGTGTTGTCGCTGTTCATTGTTGTCGGCCTGCTCGATACGTTGCATTTCCGTATGGCATTGCCGCAAACGAACAGTGGCGGGAAGTTGTATTCGCCGGAAGTACTGAGCGTGTTCGACAAGCTGGTAGAGCCGTTGCGCACACATGTCGAGAAGACTTATTCGGCACCGTTCGCGTTGACGTTATATGCCAAGGAGAGCAGGACGGATGCAGAGGGCAACATCGTGCGCGAGTATCCGAGACTGCGATACGGCGGTTCGCATCTGTCCGAGGCATCGCAAGTCGATCTGGATGTGACGAAGCGTGCCTTGATCGGCGGGCTGGCCGGATCAATGATCGGCGTATTGCTGGTGCTGATGATCAGGCGCCGGATGGAACAGCGTGTGGTATGGGCGGGCGTTCTTGTCATTGCCGCCTTCATCGGCGTATTTTTCAACCTTGCCACCTTCTATCATGTGCTCGGTACGGACAAGGTCGGACAGGATGTTTTGTATCTGTCGCTGAAGAGCGTCCGCACGGGACTTGTCATCGGCACGGTGACGACGCTGGTGACGCTTCCGCTGTCCCTGTTCTTCGGCATCGCTGCCGGATATTTTCGCGGCTGGGTGGATGACGTGATCCAGTACATCTACACCGTGCTCAGTTCGATACCCAGCGTATTGCTGATCGCGGCGGCCGTACTGATGATGCAGGTGACCATCGACACGCATCCGCAATGGTTCGAAACCACCGCTTCGCGCGCCGATCTGCGGCTGGTGTTCCTGTGCATGATCCTTGGTGTGACGAGCTGGACCGGATTGTGCCGTCTGTTGCGCGGCGAGACTCTGAAGCTGCGCGAAATGGAATACATCCAGGCGGCGCAATCGTTCGGCGTGTCTTCGACGCGCATCCTGACGCGCCATATCATGCCGAATGTGATGCATATTGTGCTGATATCGCTGGTGATGGATTTCTCCGCACTGGTGCTGGCCGAGGCGGTGCTGTCCTACGTCGGCGTCGGGGTCGATCCCACCATGATCAGCTTCGGTACCATGATCAACGCCGCGCGCCTGGAGATGGGACGCGACCCTATGGTTTGGTGGGCGCTGACCTCGGCATTCGGCTTCATGCTGGTGCTGGTATTGGCGGCGAACCTGTTCGCCGATGCCGTGCGCGATGCTTTCGATCCGCGCTTGAACCGGACCGAGGTCGGGGGATGAGTCTGCTCAGCGTCGACAATCTGGTTTCAAGCCTGCGCAACGGCGCACATATCGTTGACGGCATCTCTTTCTCCATCGCGGCTGGCGAGACTTATGCCCTGCTAGGCGAATCCGGTTGCGGCAAATCCATGACGGCGCTTTCATTGATGCGCCTGTTGCCGGACGGCGTGATGAATGCGGGTGGTAAAGCGCAAATGGAGGGTGTTGGATTATTCGAGTTGCCGGAAAGCGAAATGCGCGAGGTGCGCGGCGGCAAGATGGCGATGATCTTTCAGGAACCGGGACTGAGCCTGAACCCGGTGATGACGGTGCGCGCGCAGATCGCCGAGGTGCTGGCATTGCACCACAGTCTGCGCGGTATGGCAGCCGATAAGCGTTGCATCGAGCTGCTCGATCAGGTCGGCATTCCGGATTCGGCACGCCGTGCAGTTGAATATCCATTCCAGCTTTCCGGCGGCATGAAACAGCGCGTGATGATCGCCATGGCACTGGCGGGCAGCCCTGCGCTGCTCATTGCCGACGAGCCCACCACTGCGCTGGATGTCACGATACAGGCGCAGGTACTGCAACTGCTGCGCGATACGCAAGACAAGACAGGAATGGCGATGCTGCTCATCACGCACGATCTCGGCGTGGTGGCGGAGACGGCACACCGCGTAGGTGTGATGTACGCGGGGCAGATCGTCGAGCAGGCGAGCCGTGAACAATTGTTTGCCGCGCCTTTGCACCCATACACGCAGAAATTGTTTGCAGCATTGCCGGGTGCCGGCCGGGCCGGGCAGCCTCTGAGTGCGATCCCGGGCAGTGTGCCGCCACTGGGGAGCATCGCTCAGGGCTGCCGTTTCGCGGCTCGTTGCGACAAGGCCTGGGAGTTGTGCCACGAGCAGACGCCGGGATGGACGGTCATCGAGGGGCAGGGGGTGCGGTGCCACCTTTATCAGGATGCGGGACACCGGATACAGGATGCAGGACCCAGTTCCCCTCTTCAGCAAGTTGGAGAGGGGAAGGGAGAGAGGGCGCATTCCCTGAATCCTCTTTCCGGTGTCCCATATCCTCTCTTGCAAGTCTCCGGCCTGCAAGTTCATTTCCCTATCCGCAAAGGCTTCTTGCAACGCACGGTGGGGCAGGTAAAGGCAGTGGACGGTGTGTCGCTGTCCATATCGCAGGGCCGCACGCTGGCGCTGGTCGGTGAATCCGGCTGCGGCAAGACCACATTGGCCAAGGCGCTGCTGCAGCTGATTCCGCCAACTGCGGGCAGTGTGCAGTTCGCCGGGCGCGAACTGATCGGGTCGTCCGGTTCCCGAGCCGCGATGCAGATGGTGTTCCAGGATCCTTACTCCTCGCTTAATCCCAAGATGCGCGTTGCCGAAATACTCGAAGAGGGGATGAGCGCACTGAACATCGGCGGCGATAGCGCGGCCCGGCAGGCACATATCGATGACCTGCTGCAGAAATGCGGTCTTGCAAGCGACAGCAAGTGGCGCTATCCGCACGAGTTTTCCGGAGGACAGCGGCAGCGTATCGCGATTGCGCGGGCTTTGGCGGTATCGCCGCAGTTGCTGATCTGCGACGAGCCTACCAGTGCGCTGGATGTATCGGTGCAGGCGCAGATCCTGAACCTGCTGAAATCGCTGCAGCAGGAACTCGGACTGAGTTATCTCTTCATCACGCACAATCTTGGCGTTGTGGAGTACCTGGCCCATGAGGTGTGCGTGATGTATCTGGGACGCATCGTCGAGCGCGGCACGACGGAGGAGGTGATGCGCTCGCCGAAGCATCCTTACACCCAGGCCTTGCTATCCGCCGTGCCGCGTATCGACGGCAAGGGCAGGAAGTTCATCAGGCTGGAAGGCGATCTGCCGTCACCCGCGAATCCGCCGCAGGGTTGCCATTTCGCGCCGCGCTGTCCGCAGGCAATGGCGGCCTGTGCGCACTATCCTGACGTGACGAACATCAGCGCGACGCATGGCGTGCGCTGCCACTTGTACGGCGGGGAGTAATCAGTTCGGCTGCTTGGACTGAGGAACGTTGTAGGCGACCTTGACGCTGGACGCTTTGCGCAGGCTGGTTCTGGTTTTTGTTCTGGCAGTCGCGACATGACGCCTGCGGTCGGAGCGGTGATCGGCCAGTACGATGTTGAAGTGTTGCCCGACGTGCAGGCGGCTGACGCCGTGGTTCGCTTCCCGCAGTTGCATCTGGCTTACGTGAAAGCGGCGTGCGATGGTGGAGATGGTGTCCCCTTTGCGCACCGTATAACGGACGGCACCATACATCTCGGCCACAGCCGACGGGTGCATGTTGAAAGCCGCAAAATCGGCGGCAGGCTGGTCGTCTGGAATGGGCACCAACAGGGTCTGGCCGTTGCTTTCCTGGGCGTATTTGGACAGGCCGTTCGCCGAGCGCAGTTCTGCCAGTGTCATTCCGAAGTGCGTTGCGATCTTGTCAAAGCTCTCGCCTTTCTTGCTCTCGTAGGGTTGCCACGAAACCAGACGCTGATTGGTCTTTGCCAGATTGGTGCGGAACGTGTCAACCTTGTCTACAGGCAATAACAGCACGTTGCCGTTATCCTTGTCCTGCAATATCACCGGACGGTTATGACCGGGATTGAGCGCGATGAATTCGTCCATCGAAATGCCGGCCAGTTCGGCGGCGACCTTCACATCGATGTGCTGAGAGGTGGCGACAGTGGCGAAATAGGGCTCATCGGGAATCTTGCTCAGCTGCAGGCCGAAACGCGCCGGATCGGCGATGATGTTCTTGACGGCAAGCAGTTTGGGCACGTAGTTGCGGGTTTCGCGCGGCATCCTGAGATGCGAGTAATCGGTCGGTTTATGATGTTTGCGATTGTAGGCCTGTGCGCGGGTAACGCCGTTTTCGCCCCAATTGTAGGCGGCCAGCGCCAGTTCCCAATCGCCGAACTGGTCATGCAGCTTTTGCAGGTAATCGAGCGCACCGTTGGTTGCCCCGATGATGTCTCGCCGGCCGTCGTGCCACCAGTTCTGTTCCATGCCGAAGTGCTTGCCGGTGGACGGGATGAACTGCCAAATGCCGGAAGCGCTCGCGATCGAATTGGCACCGGGATTGAATGCACTCTCGATAACGGGCAGCAGGGCGATCTCGGACGGCATGCCGCGGCGGTCCACTTCTTCCATGATATAGAACAGGTAATGCTGCGCACGCTCGCTCATGCGAAGGACATAGTCGGGGTGGTTTGCGTACCATTTCTCATGGCGCTTGATCAGCGGGCTATTCAGGTCCTTCATGGCATAGCCGGTGCGGATGCGTTGCCACAGGTCGCCATTGGGTGACTCGGGCGCAACGATCATGGCTTCGCGTATCGGCGCAGGTGCTTGCGTCTCGGGTTCGGAAGCGGTAACTGGAGTGCCGGGAAAAGCACGGGCGGAGGAAACCGCGGGAGCCTCTGCAGCAGCAGCGCCAAGAGCGCTTGCAGCTGGCGGAACGGCGGCCTGAGGCACGGCAGATTGAACTGGGAGGGCTTGTGCTGCGTTTACTTGGGGAGCGTTAGCTGCCGAGGTGCTGGTCGGCGTGGTTGGTGCGGATAATTCCGGGCTGTTCATCGCCAAAGCCGTATCTGCTTTGGATGCCATGGCAACGGTGCAACCGAGCACGGCGCTCAAGACCAGTATTAACGGTTTGTTGAAAATCACTATACGCGACCGAGTGGTTGAAAAGTGCCGCGATGGTAGCGGAGGGGGGGTGATGAGTCAATACAATTAAGGAGTTGCGTCAAGCAGTGCTGGAACTGCCTGACGCAAACCGGAAGCGCTTTTTAACGTATCACTTCCTTGAGTTGCTCAAGGATGGCTGGATTCTCAAGCGTGGAGACATCCTGGGTGATCTCTTCACCTTTGGCGACGGCACGCAACAGGCGGCGCATGATCTTGCCGGAACGGGTCTTGGGCAGGTTCTCGCCGAAGCGGATCTCGTCCGGTTTGGCAATGGGGCCGATCTCCTTGCCTACCCAGTTGCGCAGTTCCTCGGCCAGTTTCTTGGCTGCAGCGGCATCGGACGGACGGGCGCCCTTCAGTACCACAAAGGCAACCACGGCCTCGCCCTTGATCTCGTGCGGCTTGCCGACCACGGCGGCTTCCGCCACCAGCGGGTTGGAAACAAGTGCAGATTCGATCTCCATGGTGCCCAAGCGGTGACCGGAGACGTTCAGCACGTCGTCGATGCGTCCCATGATCCAGAAGTAGCCGTCCTCGTCGCGGTGTGCGGAATCGCCGGCCAGGTAGGCCCCCTTCATTTCTTCGGGGAAGTAGCCTTTCTTGTAACGCTCCGGGTCGCCCCATATGGTGCGGATCTGCGAAGGGAAAGGTTTCTTGATGACCAGGAAACCGCCGTGCTGGTCGTTTACCTCGTCGCCCGCTTCATTGACGATCGTGGCGATGATGCCGGGCAAGGGCAGGGTACACGTGCCTGGTTTGATCGGCATCGCACCGGGGAGCGGGGCAATCATATGGCAACCGGTCTCGGTTTGCCACCAGGTGTCCACGATAGGGCAACGAGCGTGTCCCACCGTGTTGTAGTACCACATCCAGGCTTCCGGATTGATCGGCTCCCCGACGGTGCCGAGCAGGCGCAGGCTGGAAAGATCATATTTGGTCGGCAGGTCGCCGCCCAGCTTGATCAGCGAGCGGATGGCGGTCGGCGCGGTGTAGAAGGTGGTGACCTTGTGATCCTGGATCATCTTCCAGAAGCGTCCCGCATCCGGATAGGTCGGTACGCCTTCAAAGATGACCTGGGTCGCGCCCATGGCCAGCGGGCCATATGTCACATAACTGTGTCCGGTGATCCAGCCCACGTCGGCGGTACACCAGAAGATGTCGGAAGGTTTGTAATCGAACACCCATTTCAGGGAGACCATGGCGCCCAGCAGATAGCCGCCAGTGGAGTGTTGCACGCCTTTGGGTTTGCCGGTGGAGCCGGATGTGTAAAGGATGAACAGCGGATGTTCCGCGCCGACCCACTCGGGCTCGCAGGTGTTGCCTTGTCCCGTGACCAGGTCGTGCCACCAGATATTGTTCTTGCTGTTCCACTGCACGTCGCCGCCTGTGCGCTTGTAGACGACTACGGTGTGGACTGCATCGCAACCGCCGAGGCTGAGTGCTTCATCCACGGCAGGCTTCAACGCCATCGCCTTGCCGCCACGGAACTGGCCATCCGCGGTGATCACGGCCACTGCCTGGGCATCGGTGATGCGCTCATGCAGGCTCTTGGAGGAGAAACCGCCGAATACCACCGAATGGATCGCGCCGATGCGGGCGCACGCTTGCATGGCGACCACGGCTTCCACGCTCATCGGCATGTAGACGATCACGCGATCGCCTTTCTTGATGCCGCGCGATTTCAGGCCGTTGGCGAACTGGCAGACGCGTCCGTGCAGCTCGCGGTAGCTGACCCGCGTTACGGTGCCATCATCGGCTTCGAAAATGATCGCCGTTTTTTCGGGTTGGGTGGTCAGGTGCCGGTCGAGGCAGTTATAGGAAACGTTCAGTTCGCCGTCTTCGAACCACTTGTAGAAAGGTGCGTTGCTTTCATCCAGCGTCTTCGTGAAGGGCTTGTGCCAGAGAACATTCTCCCTGGCAAGATTAGCCCAGAATCCCGCATAGTCTTTGGCGGCGGCGTCGCACATGGCCTTGTAGGCGGACATGCCGGATACGTTGGCCTGTTTGACGAATGCTTCGGAAGGGGTGAATACACGGTTTTCGTGCATGACGGACTGGATGTTGGACATTGTTATCTCCGCAAGTGGTATTAAAAATTCAGAAGCCTGTAATCTGTTTCAAATCAAAGCCCCATTGGGCAGGGTCTTCCGCGCTGGCAATGCTTTCCCTCGATCTGCTCAAGTCTATCATTTCCGGCATGATCGGCTCATTTGACTTAGTCGAAAAGAAGGCTTTGACGATGGGGGTGAGCAGGCTTTTCCCTGTTTGTTCGATGACTATAGCCAATCTTCCTGACTTGAGTCTTACTAAGGTGCCGGAGGGGTAGATGCCGATGGTTTTGACAAACGCCTGGAAAACTTTCTCGTCGAAGTGCCCGTTCCGCCACTCGGCCATTTTGCGTATGGTCTCGGCGGGTTCCCAGCCGTTCTTGTAGCAGCGGTTGGAGGTGAGTGCGTCATAGACGTCGCATACCGCACCCATGCGCGCGAAGAGGGTCAGTTTTTCACCCGAAATACGCTCCGGATAGCCCGTGCCGTCGACGCGTTCGTGGTGATGCAGGCACACGTCAAGTGCGACGGCCGTGATGTCCGGCGAACCTTGCAGAACTTCCCAGCCCTTGCGCGGATGTTCTTTGATGAGTTCGAATTCTTCATCGGTGAGTTTGCCGGGTTTGTTGAGCACCTTGTCGTCGATCATCATTTTTCCGACATCGTGCAGCAGGCCGGCGAGCCCGACATCTTTCAGCTCCTGGCCGGTTAGCCCGAGCTGTTTACCCAGCGCGATCATCAGCGCGCAGACGGCGACCGAGTGCATATAGGTGTAATCGTCCTTGGTCTTGAGTCGCGCCAGGTTAAGAAAAGCTTCCGGGTTGCGCGTGATGGACTGGCTGATCTCTTCCACCAGCGGAGCCGCTTCGCTGACCTTGATCGCGTTGCCCATGCGAACTTCATTGAACATGGACGTGACCGCTTCTTTGCTCTTGGCATGCAGCTTGCGCGCACGTGCCAGTTCTTCGTGTATAGGGGTGTGCGGTTCGGGGGGGAGGTCCGTCGCGATCTTCAGTAAATCGGCTTCGACCTTCTTCTTTTCTTCTTCGCCAGTGGATACGACGGCTTTGGATTCGACGTCCAGTCCTTTCTCGGTGTCGATCCAGACCTCTTGTATCCCGCAGTTCTGCAGTGTTTTCAAGTCTGCATCGGCAGACAGCAAAAAGGCTTTTTTCCAGAACGGGTGATCCATCCAGCTGCCACAGATCTCGTTGATGAACATGCCCGAACGGATATTGCGCACATGTATCTTTTTCAGCATGGTAAGGCGGTAATCTTGTCGATAGGGCTGGGGGCGGAATTGTAACCCAGCAAGACGGGGACTCAACCGAAACGTAGTTTAAGTATCAGCACTGTCCCGGCCAGCAGCAGAGTGATGCTGTTGGCGATGATGATGGGCCAGGCGCCGAGCAGGACGCCGTAGGCCAGCCAGAGTGCGACTCCTGCCGTGAAGAAGGTATACATCAGCAGGGAAATGTCTTTCGTGTGTCTGGTCTGCCACACGCGCCAGACTTGCGGGATGAATGAACCTGTGGTCAATGTGGCGGCGATCCCTCCCATCCAGTCTTGAAAGTGCATCAGTGCGCTCCATGGGGGTCGGTGTCCGATGTCCAGAGCTGATGGGCATCAAGCAAGAGGCGGTAACGTGCCTCGTTGGCGTCCAGACGCATCAGGCTTTCGGCCAGCGCGGACTCGAGTGCCAGCCGTCTTGCGGTGAGCGTCTCGGACAGGTTGCTTTCACCCAGACTGTAGGCACGTGAGACCAGGTCCGCATTCTGGCGGATGCTGGCCGCGGCTTCGCGCGCTTGCAGCCATATCTGGTAGCTGCTCAGCGCTTGGGTATGCGCGGCGTAGATGTCACCTTCCAGACGGCGTCGTAGCGCGATCTCGCGATTGCCGGCGATCTGTGCCTGATATTCGGCATTTTCAGCATTGGCGCTGCGCACCCCGAACGAAATGGGAATGGAGAGATACACGCCGGTGACCCTTTCGTTGCCGCCCATTTCGCTTGAATAACGCAGGCCCACTGTGGGATCGGGCAGGCGGTCGGCGCGGCTGCGTTGTGCCAGCATCTGCTGGATGCGCCGTTCGGAGCGCACCATCTCCAGTTCGTGGTTGTCGTTGAGTATGGTTTGCTTCCAGTAATCGAAATTCTCGGCGACAGGCAGTGGCTCCGAAGGTTCGAGTCGCGAAGGCAGGACGATCAGCGGAAACTGCCGAATCAGCTCGTTGCCGGCCAGTTCGGCACGCATCCTGGCCTGATGCAGCGACACTGTGGCCTGCGCGACGGCGGCATTGGCCTGGCTCAATTCCATGCGCGGGGCATCTCCCGCTTTCAGGCGTTTTTCCGTGGTCTGCGCCTGCTGCATGAGATTATCGACTTGCTGCTGCCACTGCGTAACCTGCACCTGTTCGCGCTGCCAGTTGAACCACAGATGCAACAGCGTGCGCCCGGCTTCGTGGCGCGCATCGCCAAGGGCGAAATTGGCCCGTGTCACCACTTCCTCGCCGATATCGCTGTCTATCATCACCTTGTTGATCAGGCGCAACGGGCGTTCCAGGGCAACATCCCATTCTTTCAGGTTCTGGTCGACGTTGACGACCTGGCGGCGCGCCGATCCAGCGCGCAGATTGAATTCGTAGTTGCCGCTTTCCCATTTGCGCTGATTGACCTGTTCGATTCTGACGCCGGTTTCCGCATTCAGTACGTTGATGTGGCCGTTCAATGCCGCATCCACCTGGGCGTGCGGTGGCAAATCGGGATAGTTCGCTTCCGATGCCTGTACCGAGAGGGTAAACAGGAAAAGCGGGACCGCGATCAAAGGCGAAATTTTCATTCCAGCCTCCCGAACGCAATGACGGGGGTGATCCAGTAGGCCATTTCAGGATTGCTTTCTTGCTGTTTGAGATGGGCGACCAGCGCGAGGGCATCTTCCAGATTCATCACGGACTGGAAAGTGGAACGTTGTGAACGTCCGCGCACCTGTTCGATCATGCTGGGCAGCATTTCCTTCTGGCTTCCACCTTCAGCTTTGTGCATGACGAAACCGCGGACCCACTCGGGATGCTCCAGCAGGTGGCCGACCAGACGCTCTTCCATGGAGCGGTGGCAGGCTAGCGTCAAACAGCAATTCATTTCTTTCATATGACATTCCTCTGAGGTTCAAGGCCGAATCGGCGGTACAGGATTGGCAACAGGAACAGTGTCAGCGTGGTGGAGCTGATCAGTCCGCCCATCACGACGATCGCCAGCGGTTTCTGAATCTCGGAGCCGGGGCCGTGGGCAAACAGCACCGGCAGCAAACTGTAGGCCGTGATGTTGGCAGTCATCAGTACCGGGCGCAGGCGTCGCTTGGCTCCTTCCAGGATGACCTGTGTGATGTCCATACCCTCGGCATGCAACTGGTTGAAGTAGGACACCATCACCACGCCGTTCAGTACTGCGATACCGAGCAAGGCGATGAAGCCGACCGAGGCCGGAACGGACAGATACTCGCCGCTGAACCAGAGGGCGAAGACGCCGCCCATCAAGGCAAAAGGGATGTTGGTAAGCACGAGTGCGGACTGCCGCACCGAACCGAAGGTGGCGAACAACAGCATGAAGATCAGACCGAGCGCGACCGGTATGACGACTGCAAGTCGAGCCGCAGCGCGCTGCTGGTTCTCGAATTGACCGCCCCAGGTGATGCGGTAGCCTTCCGGCAACTTGATCTGCGTGGCGATGGCCGCTTTGGCTTCATTCACGAATCCGACCAGATCGCGGTCGCGCACGTTGGTCTGGATCACGACCATGCGTTTGCCGTTTTCTCTATCCACTTTGACGGGGCCGTCAGTACGCTCCAGTTTGGCGACCACGGAAAGAGGGACGCTCTGGCCGTTCGTAAGCGGCAAGGTGAGTGCGGAAAACAGTGCCGGCGATTGTTGTACGTCCGCTTCGCCGCGTACCAGCAGGGGGGTACGCCGCCCGTCCTCGACCACGGTGCCGAGCTGTCGTCCTTCCACCTGGGTGCGCAGCGTGTTGCTGATGTCGTCCACGCTCAAACCCAAACGTCCCGCTGCAAGGCGGTCGATGACAACCCGGTAATACTGTACGCCGTTGTTTTTTACAGTGTAGGCATCTTCACTGCCTTTGACGCCCTCGACGATCTTCACTATCTTTTCGGCGAGTTCGTTTAGCCTGGTGATGTCGGAACCGAAAACCTTGATGGCAACGTCGCCGCGGGTGCCGGTGAGCATCTCGGAAACGCGCATGGCGATAGGTTGGGTGAAGCTGTATTCCAGTCCGGGGAAATTTCCCATGACCTTTCGAATGTTGTCAATGATCGCGTTTTTGTCTGGCGAACGCCATTCTGCTTGTGGTTTGAGCACGAGGAAGTTGTCCGTTTCATTCAGCCCCATCGGGTCGAGGCCGAGTTCGTCGGCGCCTGCGCGCGAGACGATGCCTTTTACTTCAGGCACTTCTTTTAAAATGGCCGCTTGCACACGTTGGTCGATATTGGCGGTCTGCGCCAGATTGATGGATGGCAATTTTGTGGTCTGCATGATGATATCGCCTTCATCCATCTCCGGCATAAAGGCCTTGCCGATGAAATTATAGACAACACTGGTCAATACCAGCGAGATGACAGCCACGGTAATGACCCAGCGTTCTTTGCGTAGCGCAAGATTGAGCAGGGGCACATAGATTTGCGTAGATTTGCGAACCAGCCAGGGCTCTTCGTGGCTGGCGCTCTTGATCAGAAACGAAGCAAGCATCGGAATGACAGTGAGCGACAATAGTAGTGACGCGGCCAAAGCGAAGACTATGGTCAGTGCCACCGGAATGAACAATTTCCCTTCCAGTCCTTGCAGCGTCATCAACGGCAGGAACACGATGATGATGATGGCGACCCCGGCTGCGACGGGCGGAATGACTTCTTTTACAGCGATGAAAATGACATGCAGGTGCGGTATGTGATTCCGTTTGCGGCCGAGATGACTGATAATATTTTCCACTACCACGACTGCAGCATCCACTAGCATACCGATTGCAATGGCAAGGCCGCCAAGCGACATCAGATTGGCAGACATGCCGAACTGTTGCATCAGGATGAAGGTGATGAGCACCGCCAGCGGCAGCGTCAATGCCACTACTAGCGCGGCGCGCAGGTTGCCCAGGAACAGAACCAGCAGGATGAGTACGAGCACGATGGCTTCGGTGAGTGCGGTGGATACCGTTCCGATAGCGCGCTTTACCAAGCTTCCCCGGTCATAGAATACTTTGGTAGTCACGCCCTGCGGCAGGGTTGGGGCGAGTTCGGCGAGCTTTGCACTGACGCCTTCCACCACTTTCTGCGCATTTGCGCCGCGCAAACCCAGTACCAGCCCTTCGACAGCTTCGCTTTGTCCATCCTTGGTCACGACACCATAGCGTGTCAGGCTGCCGATACGAACCTGGGCGATGTCGCTTACGCGGATCGGATTGTTGCCGGGGCTGGCAATGACAATGTTGCGCACGTCTTGCAGGTTTTTGATGCTGCCTTCGGCACGTACCAGCAATGCTTCGTCGCCGTCGCTCAGGCGGCCGGCGCCATCGTTGCGGTTGTTGGCTTCCAAAGCTTGCTGCAACTGGAGCATGGAAAGCCCGCGTGCGGCGAGTGCAGTGTGATCCGGCACGACCTCAAAGCTGCGCGCAAGGCCCCCAAGCGAATTGACATCGGCGACACCGGGCAGAGTGCGCAAGGCTGGACGTATCGTCCAGTCGAGAATCGTGCGACGCTGTTCCAGCGAGATGCCATCACCTTCCACGGTGAACATGAACATTTCGCCCAGTGGGGTGGTGATTGGCGCCAGTCCGCCACTCGCGCCATCGGGCAAGTCGCGCAAAGCGTTGTTCAGGCGCTCGGCGACTTGTTGGCGTGCCCAGTAAATATCGGTGCCGTCGTTGAAATCGAGGGTGATGTCCGCGATGGCATACTTGGAGATGGAACGCAGCATGCGCTGGTTGGGGATGCCCAGCATCTCCAGTTCGATAGGCGTGACGATGCGCGCTTCGACTTCTTCCGGCGTCATGCCGGGTGCTTTCATGATGATCTTAACCTGGGTGGAGGATACATCGGGGAAAGCATCGATGGGCAGGTCGCGGAACGAGGAGATGCCCGCGCCGATTACGAGCAAGGTGAGCACAATGACCAGCAGTCGCTGGGTCAGCGCAAATTCGACCAGTTTGGACAGCATCATTATCCTCCGATGCCCATCAGGCTGGCTTTGAGGGCCGAAACGCCCCGCACCGCGATTTTCTCGTCGCCTTTGAGTTTGCTGGTAATCACGCTGTTATCCGCGCCCTCGTGCAGTACCGTCACTTCTTCGCTGCGGTAACCTTTGGCAGTTTCGATGAAGATCACGACTTTGCTGCCGATTCGGGCCAGCGCACTATTGGGGATGCTCCACTGGTCCGGCGCATTCCCGGATGTGGAAATGGACGCTTCAACGAATTGGCCGGGACGCAAATCACGAGCCCCGTTTTGTATAAGCGCTCGCAACAGAATGGTTTGGTTGCCCCCGCTTAAGCTGCGACCGATGGCTGTGAGCTTTCCTTTTGCGCCGTATGCCGGCACGGTGACGTTTGCGCCGACCTTCAGGCCTTGCGTGCTGGCAAGCGGTATCTGTATCTCCAATGCCAGCGGTTCCAGTTGCGCAACTTTGAATAGCGGGATGGCTGCGTCCAGACGTTGCCCTGCGCTGGCTGATTTTTCAAGTACGACGCCATCGATTGGTGAAGTGAGGGTCAGTTTGCTGCTTAATACGTTGTCTGATTGTAGTCGGGCAATGTCTGCATCGGACATGCCGGACAGCTTGAGCATTTGTTTACGCTCAGCCAATGCGGCGCTGGCTTCCCTGTGCATGCTCTGTGTTGCGCGGTAGCGGCTTTCCGAGATGATCCCGTCATGCCAGAGTTGTTCGTCCCGTGCCAGGTTTTCCTTGGCGAGCTGGGCCTGAGTGGCCGACTGTAACAAGCCGCGCTGCGCTTCCGCCAATGCAGGGCTTTGCAAAGTAGCCAGAGCCTGTCCTTTTTTTACCGCATCGCCGACACCAACCAGAGTTTGCTCGACCATGGCCGAGAGCGGGGTGCTGACCGTGAATAACTGGTTGCCTGGGATGACGACCTGTGCCGGCATGCCTGCGAGTTCACCTTGTTGTTTCGCGGGAAGCGGGGCGCTTGTGATGCCCAAAGTCTTGGACTGACTTGCGCTTAGCGTCAATTCTTCTGCCAATGACAATTGTGCCAAGAGCATACTTAAAAAAAACAAATGAAATATTTTCATTGATACATCCTCCGGAATGGCATGGATCCATTCGATTTATTCTATTTTCCCATCCAAATCTTAACGCAGCCTTAACGGTACATTAACAGAACATTTAGGCGTGGGTGGAAGGAAAGCGGGCGTGAGTCTGGCTTGGTTGAGGCGGGGCTTGCGGATGGGGCTTGTGGCAGGAGGATGAAGCGGAGCGGAATGTAACGTATGGTCGGACGGGGACAAGTGCTACGCCTAAAGGCGATGGGCGTGCAGATGACGAGCAGAATTCCGGGATGGCCAAAACATCATCATTCTGATTCAGGTGAGGAATGCTGATGGCTTGAGATTCATATGACTCGACGTGGCAGGCGCCGATAAATGAAAGATTGCGTGGAACCTCGTGCACATGGAAGGATGCATCGCTCTGTATGCCGTCTATATGTGCATGGACGAGTGGCGCACAGAGCTGTGTCAGCGTGAATAGAATTATGGCAAAGAATTGAAGCGGTTTTTTCATGGTAGTTTTATATTAGCATGGTCGACTTCGATAGTCGGATATACAGTCGATTAAGTATTGTTGGATGGGATTGCCCGCCACTCAATCCAAATCAAGCCGAAATCTCCAGTTGACGGCGACACCCAACTTCTGTAGAGTTCGCCCCCTTCTCAGACGCGGGGTGGAGCAGTCTGGCAGCTCGTCGGGCTCATAACCCGAAGGTCGTAGGTTCAAATCCTGCCCCCGCAACCCAAGCACTGAGAAGCCGAATTAAAGTTTAAATCCGGTGCGTTTAAAAATGAGTTGACGAAAGTCATTCGCTCTATATAATGCGCACCTCTTCGCCGCTGAGGCAGCGAAAAAAGCAGTAGCAAAGTTCTTTAAAAGATAGAAGAAACAACCGATTAGTGTGGGTACCTGTATCTGGGTAGACGAATCTGCGCAAGTGGAGGAGTCGAACTCAAGACATATAGAAGTACCCTCACGAAATCGAAGATACGATAAAAAGTAAATTCGCTTTGAGTGAGATCAACCGATCCGAAAGGATTGGTTAAAAATTGCTAGATTGAACTGAAGAGTTTGATCCTGGCTCAGATTGAACGCTGGCGGCATGCTTTACACATGCAAGTCGAACGGCAGCACGGGGGCAACCCTGGTGGCGAG
>MLJW01000075.1_pt1 | contig 119260 bp, 97 predicted proteins | sample 888231 | NCBI WGS metagenome assembly MLJW01 (sample SAMN05788063, study PRJNA343431) | mine drainage metagenome | isolation source: sample collected from the inflow into an acid mine drainage treatment plant... | place: Germany: Lusatia, lignite mining district | reverse complement strand
CCACAGTCCCTCCCTCAAGCCGTCTTGGCCGGGCTTGACCCGGCCATCCCTGTGGGGGGAGACGCCGTCTTATGATGCGCGGGGCAAGCCCGCGCATGACGACAAGAGGGGGATACCGCCCTGCGGACGACGACAAAAGGGCCTTGGCGCCACAGTCCCTCCCTCAAGCCGTCTTGGCCGGGCTTGACCCGGCCATCCCTGTGGGGGGAGACGCCGTCTTATGATGCGCGGGTCAAGCCCGCGCATGACGACAAGAGGGAGATACCGCCCTGCGGACGACGACAAAAGGGCCTCGGCGCCACAGTCCCTCCCTCAAGCCGTCTTGGCCGGGCTTGACCCGGCCATCCACGCGGGGGAGACGCCGTCTTATGATGCGCGGGTCAAGCCCGCGCATGACGACAAGAGGGGGATGCCGCCCTGCGGACGACGACAAAGGGGCCTCGGCGCCACAGTCCCTCCCCTCAAGCCTCCTTTGCCGCGCATGACGACAAGAGGGGGATACCGCCCTGCGGACGACGACAAAAGGGCCTTGGCGCCACAGTCTCTCCCCTCAAGCCGCCTTGGCCGGGCTTGACGACAAGAGGGAGATACCGCCCTGCGGACGACGACAAAGGGGCCTCGGCGCCACAGCCCCTCCCTTAAGCCGTCTTGGCCGGGCTTGACCCGGCCATCCATGTGGGGGAGGCGCCCTCTTATGATGCGTGGGTCAAGCCCGAGGGTGGCGGAGTGGTGTAAATCGTTTTTTGCGATTAATATATCAAATATTGATCGTTTTACTCTGTGTTTCTGTGCCGCTAGAGTTCATCCCAGAAGCCCCGGTCAACGGACCGGCCGCACTCGAAGTGGGAGGCTTATCATGGGCAAGATCGACACTGCCGCGCCCCGCGACATGGATATCGGCCTGTCGGCCGACGTGCGCCGGCGCATCGGCGACGGGTTGGCGCATCTTCTGGCCGACAGCTACACGCTTTATCTGAAAACCCACAACTTCCATTGGAACGTCACCGGGCCGATGTTCAACACGCTGCATCTGATGTTCGAGCAGCAGTACACCGAACTGGCCCTGGCGGTGGATCTGATCGCCGAGCGCATCCGCGCTTTGGGCCTGCCGGCCCCCGGCAGCTATCGGGCCTTTGCCGCGCTGACGGTGCTGGACGAGGAACTGGGCGTGCCCGCGGCTGAAGACATGATCCGCCAGCTGGTGGCGGATCAGGAGGCGGTGGTGCGCACCGCCCGCTCGATTTTTCCCGTGGTCGAGGCCGCCCACGACCAGCCCACCGCCGATCTTCTGACCCAGCGCATGCAGGTGCACGAGAAAACCGCCTGGATGCTGCGCAGCCTGCTGGGCTGAACCCGCTTTACCCGATGATCCCCTTCTATGAGGAGCACCCGATGGAACAGACACAGCAAATCTCTGCCGGAAAATGCCCGGTGATGCATGGCGGCGCCACGTCGGCGGCGGCGCAGCGGGCCTGGTGGCCCAAATCCCTCAATCTCGACATTCTGCATCAGCACGACGGCAAGACCGATCCGCTGGGCGCGGCGTTCAGCTACCGTGAAGCCCTGCGCGGCCTGGATGTGGCGGCCCTGAAACAGGATCTGCTGGCCCTGCTGACCGACAGCCAGGACTGGTGGCCCGCCGATTGGGGCCATTATGGCGGCCTGATGATCCGCATGGCCTGGCATTCGGCGGGAACCTACCGCATCGCCGACGGGCGCGGCGGCGCCGGCACCGGCAACCAGCGGTTCGCGCCGCTGAACTCCTGGCCCGACAACGCCAATCTCGACAAGGCCCGCCGCCTGCTGTGGCCCTTGAAGAAAAAGTACGGCAACAAGATCAGCTGGGCCGATCTGATGATTTTGGCCGGCACCATGGCCTATGAATCCATGGGGCTCAAAACCTTCGGCTTCGCCTTCGGGCGCGAGGATATCTGGCACCCCGAAAAGGATATCTATTGGGGGTCGGAGCAGGATTGGCTGGCTCCCACCGGCAGCGCCGGCAGCCGCTATTCCGGCGACCGCCAGCTGGAAAACCCGCTGGCGGCGGTGATGATGGGGCTGATCTATGTGAACCCCGAAGGGGTGGACGGCCAGCCCGATCCCTTGAAAACCGCCCGCGACATGCGGGAAACCTTCGCCCGCATGGCCATGGACGATGCCGAAACCGTGGCCCTGACCGCCGGCGGCCATACGGTGGGCAAGGCGCACGGCAACGGTTCCGCCGCCGATCTCGGTCCGGCCCCGGAAGGAGCGGCCCTCGAGGAGCAGGGCCTGGGCTGGATCAACCACAAGGGGCGCGGCATCGGCGGCGATGCCGTGACCAGCGGCCTGGAAGGGGCCTGGACCACTCATCCCACCCGCTGGGACAGCGGCTATTTCGATCTGCTGTTCGGGTATGACTGGGAGCTGCGCCGTTCGCCGGCCGGGGCGCATCAGTGGGAGCCGGTGGATATCCGCCCCGAGGATATGCCGGTGGATGCGGAAAACCCCGGGATTCGCCGCATGCCCATGATGACCGATGCCGATATGGCCCTGAAGCTCGATCCCGACTATCGCCGCATCGCTGAACGCTTCCATGCCGATCCGGCGGCCTTCGCCGATGCCTTCGCCCGCGCCTGGTTCAAGCTGACCCACCGCGACATGGGGCCGAAATCCCGCTATATCGGCCCGGATGTGCCCCAGGAGGATCTGATCTGGCAGGATCCGGTGCCGGCGGGGCGGCGCGATTACGATATCGCCGCCGTGAAGGCCAGGATCGCCGCCAGCGGCCTTGGTCTGGCCGAGCGGGTGGCCACCGCCTGGGACAGCGCCCGCACCTTCCGGGGATCGGACAAGCGCGGCGGCGCCAACGGCGCCCGCATCCGTCTGGCGCCGCAAAAGGACTGGGCCGGCAACGAGCCGGAACGCCTGGCCCGGGTGCTGGCGGTGCTGGCCCCCATCGCCGCCGACAGCGGCGCCAGCCTGGCCGATGTCATCGTTCTGGCCGGATGCATGGGCATCGAGGAGGCCTTGCAGGCGGGCGGTCACAGCGTTTTGGTGCCGTTCCTGCCGGGGCGGGGCGATGCCACGGCGGCGGAAACCGACGCCGCCTCCTTCGCGGTGCTGGAACCCCTGGCCGACGGCTTCCGCAACTGGCTGAAGAGCGATTATGCCGTCAGTCCCGAGGAACTGCTGCTGGACCGCGCCCAGCTCATGGGCCTGACGGCGCGGGAAATGACCGTGCTGGTGGGCGGCCTGCGGGTGCTGGGCGTGAACCATGGCGGTAGCCGGCATGGCGTTTTCACCCGCCGCGTCGGCGCGCTGAGCCCCGATTTCTTCACCACCCTCACCGATATGTCGCTGTCGTGGCATCCTGGCGGCAATGGGTTTTACGACCTGCGCGACCGGGCGACCGGAACGGTGGCCTGGACGGCCACCCGCGTCGATCTGGTGTTCGGCTCCAACGCCGTGCTGCGGGCCTATGCCGAGTTCTACGCCCAGGACGACACCCGCGAAACCTTCGCGCGGGATTTCGTGGCGGCCTGGAACAAGGTGATGAACGCCGACCGTTTCGATCTTTTGTAAATGTGTCCCGCTGTGGCGGCTCCGGCCGCTACAGCGGTTCCGCCAGCGGCGACAGGACGCTGATGTAATCGTCGAAGTCGAAGCATTTTTCGATCACGGCCCGCGCCCCGGCGGTGCGGAACGCCGTCTGCTCCCAAGGCGTGCGCTGCCCCGTCACCACGAACACCGCCACTTCGGGATAAAGCCTTGTCAGCATGGCGACGAAGGCGCTGGTGTTGCTGCCGCCCATGCGGCTGCTGACCACCACCCGGTCGATGCCGGCGCCGTCCTCGGCGGCCAGCCGGGCCAGACCATCGGGAAGCGAGGCGGCAAGGTGGATGGCGCGGTCGGGATAATGACGCTGCAATGCCAGTTGGGTGATCCGGGCGTCGCTGCTGTTTTCGTCGATGACCAAGATCTGTTTTGCCATGAAACCGTTCCGCTGCAGCCGATCGAATGCTTTCGGGGGAAAGCGGCGGCAGAATAGCAAAAACCGAATGGCGGAAAGGGTGATCCCGTTCTTGTTGCGGTGATTCGAAACGGATTTCTCGAGATATTAAACACGATGCGGCCCCAGGCGGCGCCGCATTATAACGATCGGCATAGCCCGCCTATGGCGGCAGCCGGGGTCAGGTTTCCACCGGCAGGCGGGCGCCCGAGGTCAGATAGCCGGCCACCACCTCGAAGGGCTTGGGGCGGGAATAAAGGAAGCCCTGGATAACGTCGCAGCCCAGGCGGCTCAGAAGATCACCCTGGCGATCATGCTCCACCCCCTCGGCCAGCACGGTCATGCCCATGGCGTGGGCCAGGGTGATGATGGTGACGGCGATGGCCTCGTCCTTGGGGCTGTCGGCGATATCGATGACGAAGCTGCGGTCGATCTTCAGGGTATCCACCGGAAAGCGCTTCAGATAGTTGAGCGAGGAATAGCCGGTGCCGAAATCATCGATGGACAGGCGGATACCCAGATCCTTCATCTGATCGAGATAGGCCAGGATCCGCTCCGGATCGTTCATCAGTACGCTTTCGGTGATTTCCACGTCCAGCCGGAAGGGATCGATGCCGGTATCGGCGATGGCTTTGCTGATCTGGCCCAGCACGTCGGCATCGGCGAACTGGCGCGGCGAGATGTTGACGGCCACGGAAACATCGCCGCAGCCGCTGTCTTCCAGCCGTTTCAGATCGGCGCAGGCCTGGCGCAGCACCCATTCTCCCAGCGGCACGATCAGGCCGGTCTGCTCGGCCACCGGAATGAAGCGGCCCGGCATGATCAGCCCCTGCTGGGGATGGTTCCAGCGCACCAGCGCCTCCAGCCCGACGATGGCCCCGGTCTGGGCGTCCACCTGCGGCTGGTAATGCAGCACAAGCTCGTTGCGGGTGATGGCGCGGCGCAGTTCGTTTTCCAGGGTCAGCCGTTCCGCCGACGATATCTGCATCTGCTGATCGAAGAAGCGGTAGTGATTGCGCCCCGATCCCTTGGCCACCATCATCGCCGCTCCGGCGGCGGCCACCAGATCGGAAACGCTGTGCGCGTGTTCGGGATAGCAGGCGATGCCGAGATTGGTCGAAAGCGCCACCTCGCGGCCGCGCAAGGCGAAGGGGCGGCCCATGCGGGTAATGAAATCGGCGGCCGCCGCCTCCTGCGCCGCCGGCGTTTCCAGGCCGTGGCGCAACAGCACGAATTCGTCGCCGCCGAAACGGGCCACGGTGTCTTCCGGCCCCATCAGTTCCAACAGGCGCAGCCCGGCGTCGATCATCAGTTCGTCGCCGGCGGCATGGCCCATGACGTCGTTGACGGTTTTGAAGCCGTCGAGATCGAGGAACCATACCGACACATGGCCGCCGTTGCTTTTGGCCTTGTCCATGGCCACCTGCAGCGTGCTTTGGAACAGATGGCGGTTGGGCAGGCTGGTCAGGGTGTCGTGGGTGGCGAAATGGGTGAGATGCTCCTCGAAGCTGCGCCGCTCGGCGATATCGCGCAGGATGGCGGTGAACAGCCGGCGGTCGTCCAGCTCGCAGACCGACAGCGAGATTTCCACGGGGAAGGTGCCGCCATCCTTGCGCCGCGCCGTCACCTCGCGGCCGATCCCCACGACATGGGGGCTTTTCTCGTGCAGATAACGGGTCAGATGCTCGTCGTGCTGACGGGCGTCGTCCTCGGTCATCAGCAGGGTCACATTGGCGCCGATGGCCTCTTCGGCGCTGAAGCCGAACATCCGCTCGGCGGCGCGGTTGAAGGTTTCGATCACGCCGGTTTCGTCGCAGACCACGATGGCGTCCACCGCGGTGTCGAGAATGCTGTTCAGGCGCTTGCTGTGGGCGGCGATATCGCGCTTGGCGCGCAGCATGTCGCTGATGTTGCGGGCCACCATCAGGATGGCGCCGTCCGGGGTGGGGGCGGTGGACAGCGAAACATCCACCAGATCGCCCGGCAGCGTCTTCAGGCGCAGCTCGGTGGCGCCGGGTTTGTCCAGCAGGGCGGCGCAATCGTCGGCCAGCAGGCCGTGATGTTCGGGCGGCACGATCGCGGACAGGGGGCGGCCCTCGAACTGATCGCGGTCAAGGCCGCCCAGCAGGCGCACGCCGGCGCTGTTGATGTACGCAATCAGGCCGTCGCGGCATTGCAGCACGGCGTCGGGGCTCATCTCCATGATGGCATGGTCGTCGAGGGGCGCGTTGGCGACGGCGGCTTCCATGGTGGCCGCCGACGACAGATCATCGATCACCGTCATCAGGGCCCCGGCCTCGGCATGAATGCGCTCCAGCGCCGGCTGCGGTTCCTGGCGGGGGTTTTCCGCCATGGCCAGGATGACGTTCAGCGGCGAGCGCAGCCGGCTGCTGACCGTTTCCAGAAAGCGGTTCTTGGCGGTGATGGCGGTCTCGGTGCGGCTGTTGGCCTGATAAAGCTCCTCCACCGTGCGCTGCAGGGTAATCGTGCGTTCCTCGTCGCTGGAAATATCGCGCAGCAGCACGGTCAGGCTGAGGCCGCCGTCGGCCTGGGCCAGCATGGCGGCCGAGATCTCGGCGGGGAAGCTGTCGCCGTCCTGGCGCCGCGCCTCGGTCCTCAAGGTCAGGCGCTGGCCCGGCGCCATGGCCCGCCAGCGCGCCAGGGTGGGGCCGCGCGGCAGGGAAATGGCCAGATCGAACAGCGTCAGCTTCAGCATCTCGGCGCGCGGATAGCCGAAAACCGCCAGAGCCGCCTGGTTCACGTCCCGCAGGCGTCCTTCCAGATCGTGCTGCAAAATGGGATCGGGCGCCTGATCCAGCACGGCATGGGCCTCGGCGCGGAGGGCCTCGGCGCGGCGCTCTCCCCGTGCCCGCTCCTCGGCCAGGGCGCGGTCGGCGCGCCGCCGCAGCCGCCGCGTCAGCGCCGCGGTCCAGGCCAGGGCCAGCGTCAGGGCGATGAACGCCTCTGTGGTGCCGCTCACGGTCATGGGGCGCTCATCGCCAAGAGAGGAGGCTGTGGGCCAAGGGAAGAGACAGGGGGGCGATCTTTCCAGGAATGAGACAACGAAACCACGGAAGAAGGAGGTAGCATATCGGAGTATTTAGTAAAATACCCAATGAATTTCAGAGGCTTCCGGGAACTACGCCATCACAGGCCCTCCAGGGCCTGCGCCGAGGCCTGGGCCAGCTCCAAAAGGCGCTCGGCGTCGGCGCGGCTGCTTTCGCCGGCCTTGCAGGCCCGTTCCACCGCCTGGGCCAGCTCGCCCAGGGCCCGACAGCCGAAATTGGTGGCCACGCCGGCCAGACGATGGGCGCATTTTCCCAGCTGCTCCCTATCGTCGTCGCGCCAATGGGCTTCCAGATCGGGCAGACTGTCGCGGATCGAGGCGGCGGCGGTGAGGAACAGATCCTCCAGGGTGTCGGGGGCGATGGCGTCGCGCAGCAGGCCGATGCGGGTCTGATCCAGCAGGGCGGCGTGGTGCGGCGCCGCCGTCTCGGCGGCATAGGGGGCCTGCTGGTTGTCGTTGACGCTGGGCGCGGTTTTGAAGAAGGGGGCCAGGGCCTCTTCCAGGTCGCCCAGGCGGATCGGCTTGTGGATGATGGCGTTGATGCCGGCCTCCATATAGCTTTCCACCTCGTCATGGGTGAAGTTGGCGGTCACCGCCAGAATGGGCATGGAGGCGCGGCGGCGGTCGGGCAGGGAGCGGATCAGCCGGGTGGCCTCCACCCCGTCCATGCCGGGCATGCGGATATCCATCAAGACCACATCGAAATCGCCGTTCTGCACCTCGGCCACCGCCTGGGCGCCGTCCGAACAGGTGCGCACGGCATGGCCGGCATGCTCCAGAAAGGCCTGCGCCACCTTGCGGTTCACGGCGTTGTCCTCCACCACCAGCACATGCAGGGGCGGCAGGGGGTCTTCCTCGGGTTCCTGGATGTAATGCAGGGCCGGCCAGGCGATGGAGCCCTGGGCGCCGTGCTCCAGCAGCGAGCGCAGGCGGGCCGGTTCAAGATCCTCCTGGTCGGGGCGGAACAGGCACAGGGCGGCCAGCGGCGCCCCGCCGGCGGTGAGCGGCACGCAAAGATAGCCGCCGCCCGAGATCAGGGCGCCCGCCAGGGCCTGATCCAGCAGCCGCTGCGGAAACGGATGCGGCGAGGCGTGGCCGACCCGGCTGTGATGGGCGGCAATCACCCCAGGTTGTATCAGGATAATGCCGTCGGCCGCGTTCACCTCCTCCGCAATGTGGCGCAGCAGAGCCGACAGGTAGCCGTCGAGAAACAGGCTGGCGGAGGGGATCATGGGGGAATTCGCTCTTCACACGACGTCTGGATTTCACTCATACCGACGCTACAGCGAATTGCCTATGACTTCAATCGTCTCGGAAGGATACCCGCGTAGGTTTTAGATACTTTCGCATTGAATCCACTGCGCGGCCGGGAGAGGGCATGCCGGGCGTGGGGGTTTTCCAATATCTCGTATCTGCGGACGGTAATTTATCAACTTATTGATGTTATTATGAAATTAGTTATAGAGAGGGGATGTTAAAAATTTGATTTTTCCATTGAGAGGAGTTTCGACGTAAGATTTAATACTGAAGCGTGGAGGTGGCGATTCGCCAAGGACTGGTGGCGGAGCGCGCCGGATCTGTGATGATGCCGTGACAGAAGCCGGGGAAGGGGCGTTTCTTGCGCGCGGCAGGGACGTAGCGAATGCTGATGGGTTGTATGTTGCTGGTGCCGGCGGGGCCGGAACGGCTTCCGTCTGCGGAGGGGCGCCGGTGACGAAACGCTATCTCGACATGGATGTCCATGCGGCGGCGCTGCGGCGCCTCGACTTCGTGTTCGAGCATTTTTCCCGGGTTTACGTGTCGTTTTCCGGCGGCAAGGATTCCACCGTGCTGCTGCATCTGGCCCTGGAGGCGGCGGCCCGCAGGGGGCGGCTGCCGCTGGATGTGCTGTTCATCGATCTTGAGGCGCAGTATCAGGAAACCATCCGCCATGTCACGGCCATGCTGGGCCGCGCCGATGTGCGGCCGCACTGGATCTGCCTGCCCATTCATCTGCGCAACGCCGTCAGCGGCATGGCCCCCCACTGGCTCTGCTGGGACGAGGCGGCGCAGCGGCGCTGGGTGCGGCCCCTGCCGTCGGCGCCGGGGGTGATCGCCGATGCGGCGCTGCTGCCCTTTTTCCGCCGCGGCATGGAGTTCGAGGAGTTCACCCCCACCTTCGCCGAATGGTTTTCCAACGGCGAGCCCACCGCCTGCCTGGTGGGGATCCGCGCCCAGGAATCCCTCAACCGCTGGCGCACTATCCGCAACCGCCGCAAAACCACCTTCGGCGGCATGCCCTGGACCACCCGCCTGGGGCCCCGCTCCAACGTCTTCAACGCCTATCCGCTGTACGACTGGACGGTGGAGGATGTGTGGACCGCCACCGGACGCTCCGGCTGGTCTTACAACCATATCTACGATCTGATGCAGGCCGCCGGGGTGCCGCTGTCGTCGCAGCGCATCTGCCAGCCTTACGGCGACGATCAGCGCCGCAGCCTGTGGCTATACCAGATCCTGGAGCCCGAGGTCTGGAGCCGGGTGGTGGCGCGGGTGGCCGGCGCCAATTACGGCGCCCTCTACAGCGGCGCGCGCATCCTGGGCAATCATGGCGTCGATCTGCCGGCGGGTCATAGCTGGAAATCCTACACCAAGCTGCTGCTGCGCTCGTTGCCGCCCATGGCCGAATATCATTACCGCGGCAAGTTCCTGACCTTTCTGCTGTGGTGGCGGCGGCACCGCCGCCAGTTCGGGGTGGCGGGCGTGGCCGATGCCGGCATCCGCGACCCGGAGCGCGGCCACAACATTCCCAGCTGGGAGCGGCTGGCCAGGGTGATCATCCGCAATGACTGGTGGTGTTTCGAACTGAAGTTCGCCGCCACCCAGAACGAGTACGACTGGCAGACGGCGGCGCGGAGCGGCCAGTATCTGCCCCGGGGGCAAAGGCGCCGCCATGGAACTTGACTATCTGCTGCTCGATCCCGCCCTGCGCGGCGACCGCGACCGCCTGTTCACCCTGATCGGGCCGCTGTTCGCCAGCCGCCGCGTGCGGCGCGAAATGCCCTACATGCATCACGAGGAGGGATATGTGTGGAGCGTGGCGGTGACGCCGCTGGGCGAGGCGGCGGCCATGGGCAGCGTTGATGTGCGGCAGGGGGTGGCCACCCTGCGCAATCTTTATGTGGCGCCCGCCTGGCGCGGCTGCGGGGTGGGGCGGCATCTCACCGATCTGCTGTTCGGCCATGCCTGCGGGCATGGGGCGCGCTGGATGCGCGCCGTGGCCTCGCCCAGGGCCGTCGGCGTGTTCGAGCGGCGCGGCTTCTACCGGGTTTCGGCGCGCGGGCAATATGTGACGATGGAGTTGGCGTTATGAACGACCTTTTGGTCGAAAACCTGCTGAACACGGTGCGCATTCTGCTGGAGCAGATGGCGGCGGAGCCGCTGGCCAAGCGGGTCGAGGTGCTGAACGCCCTGCGCCGTCTGATGCACGCGCACAGCCCCTTCCAGGACGAGCCGGTGGACTGCGTGCAGTGGGTGCCGGCCCACATGGTGCGCGCCAACGACTACAATCCCAACGGCGTGGCGCCGCCGGAAATGCGGCTTTTGCGCCTGTCGGTGATGGCCGACGGCTACACCCAGCCCATCGTGGTGATGGCCGATGCGCAGGATCAGGAGGCCATGGTCATCGTCGATGGGTTTCACCGCAGCCGGGTGGGCAAGGAAAGCCTGCCGATCCGGCGGCGTCTGCACGGCTATCTGCCGGTGACCAGCATCCGCCCGGAGCGGACCGGCCTGGGCGACCGCATGGCCGCCACCATCCGCCACAACCGGGCGCGCGGCCTGCACGCCGTCAAACCCTTGAGCGCCGTGGTGGCCGAACTGGCCGCGCAGGGCTGGACGGACCAGCGCATCGCCAAGGAGCTGGGCATGGACGCCGACGAGGTGCTGCGCCTGAAGCAGATCACCGGGCTGGCCGAACTGTTCCGCGACCGCGCCTTCAGCCGGGCCTGGGAGTGATGCCGATGAACGGCATGAGTTAAAGTTCCGTGTCAATCGCCTGCGTTCGTTGACTTGACGCGCCCTCTTCGGGGATTCTCTGGCGCGGATACTCCTGCCGCCGGGTGCGGTGCGCCGGTGTCCACCCCGATATCCTTTGATCGATTGGCCGGTCATGATCGACGTGCAGTTTCCGGACGCCACCAGACCGGAGAGCCCCGCTCCCAGGCAGGCAAGCGCCCTGTCCGGCGCTATGGATGGGGCGCCGTTCGATCTTGCCGATGGCGCTCTTGATTTCGCCTTTCAGCCCATTGTCAACGGCTCCAATGGGCAAAGCGTCGGCTACGAGGCGCTGCTGCGCCATCAGCAGAGCCTGGGATTCGAGGATCCGCGCGATTTTTTCGATTATTGCCACGGCCAGGGCCTTCTGGAGGCGGTGCAGCTGCGGCTGTGGGCCAAGGCGGTGGCGCGGTTCGCCGAACTGCCGCGCGGGCGGGGCTGCCGCCTGTTTCTCAATCTGGATGCGCGCGGCCTGCCGGCGGCCGAGCGGCTGGCCGGGCATCTGAAGGCGCTGCTGGCCCGGCACGAGGTGACGGACAGCGCCGTCACCCTGGAGCTGTGTCTGCCGCCGGGCGGCGCGGCCCTCGACGACGCGGCGGTGCGCTGGCTGCGCGTTCTGCGCCGCCAGGGCTGGAAACTGGCGCTGGACCGCTACGGCGCCCCGGCGGTGGGAAACCGCCTGCTGCACCAGGTGGAGCCCGATCTTTTGAAGGTGGACAGCTACTTCGTGCAAGGGGTGGGCGCCGATAACCGCAAGAAGCTGATCCTGTCGCACATGGTGGCCGTGGCCCATATGCTGGGCATGGCGGTGGTGGCGGTGGGCGTGGAAAACGAGCTGGATTTTCTCACCTGCCGTGAAATCGGCTGCGATCTGATGCAGGGCTTCATGATCGAGCCGCCACGTCTTGATCTGACCGGCATGCCGCCGGGCTATGCCCATATCGAAAGCCTGGCCCGGCACGACCGCCGCGGCCGCGGCATGGACCGCAAGCTGATCCTGGATCAGCTGGAGCGCATTCCCGCCCTGCCCATCGACGCCGAGGTGACGGCGGTGTTCGAGCGGCTGCGCAGCGACACCCGCCAGACCTTCGTGCCCATCGTCGATCTGCTGGGGCAGCCGCTGGGCATCGTGCGCGAGGCCAATATCAAGAACTACGCCTATTCCCCTTTCGGCAAGGATCTGATCTCCAACAAGGGATTGGGCCGAAAACTGCGCGATTTCATCGTGCGGCTGCCCATCGCCGATATCCACATGCCGGTGGAAAACATCATGTCGATCTATTCCGGCGAGGAAGAGGCGGAAGGGCTGATGCTGGTGGAGGACATGCGCTATGTGGGCTTCTTTTCGGCCCGCTCCATCATCCGCGTCATCAACGAGAAGAATCTGGCTCAGGCCCGCGATCAGAATCCCTTGAGCAAGCTGCCCGGCAATGCCTCCATCAACCAGTTCGTCAATGCCGCCCTGCAGGAGGCCGATCAGGGCTGCGTGTTCGCCTATGTGGATTTCGATAATTTCAAACCCTTCAACGATAAATACGGCTTCCGCCTGGGCGACCGCGCCATTCTGTTGTTCGCCGAGCTGATGCAAAAGCAGGTGCCGCCCGGGCATTTCCTGGGGCATATCGGCGGCGATGACTTCTTTATCGGCCTCAAGGGCATGGCGCTGGACCAGGCCGAGCCGCTGATGGCCGGGCTTTTGGGGCATTTCCGCCACGACGCCGAAAGCTTTTACGACCCGGCCGACCGCGCCGCCGGGTTCATCGTCTCCACCGACCGCGACGGCAACGCCAAGCGCTTTCCCCTGCTGACCGCCAGCGCCGCCCTGGTGGAGGCGCCGCCCCGCCATGCCCCCTGCACGGTGGACGAGATCAGCGCCCGCATCGCCCTTTTGAAGAAACCGGCCAAACAATCCCCGGCCAAACTGGCCTCGGCCAGCCTGTAGCCTTCGCCAAAGGGCGGTGGCCTACCACCAAGGGATCATGGGCGGCGGAAAGGCCGCCTGTTATTCTTTCGGAGATGCCCTTGGCTTTCCGCTCCGGAAGGTGCCGTATGTCCCAGCACCCCTCTTTCGGCTCATTTCCGCCCGGCGACGGGGACGGCGGCGGCACCGCCCCGGTGCTGCTGGTGGACGACGATCCCAACAGCCTGTTGTCGCTGTCGCGCCGCTGGCGCGGCCGGTTTCAGCTTGTCACGGCGGACAGCGGCGCCGCCGCGGTGGCGGCGGTGGAAGAGGGGCTGCGCCAGGGGCGGCCCTTCGCCGCCGTGCTGTGCGACATGCATATGCCGGGCCTGAACGGCCTCGATACCCTGGCCCGGATCCGCGCCCTTTCGCCCGATACCGTGCCGGTGATGCTGACGGGCGATTCCGATCAGCAGACGGCGGTGGCGGCCATCAATCAGGGCAATATCTTCCGGTTTTATACCAAGCCCGCCGATCCGGCCCTGCTGGAGGCGGGCCTGACGGCGGCGCTGCGCCAGAACCGGCTGCTGCGGGCCGAGCGGTGTCTGGCCGAAAACGAGGCGCGGCGGCGCCTGGCCCTGGGGCGGATGGCCGCCGCCTTCGCGCACGAGATCAGCACGCCCATCGGTGTGGCCTTGTCGGCGGTTTCCGACGAAATGCGCGGCCTGATGCGCCTTGGTGCCCAGCTCGCCGAGGGCGGGGTCGATCAGGGCGCCCTGGGCGCCGAACTGCGGGCCCTTGGCCGCTCGGGGCAATTGGCCCTGGCCCACCTGAACCGCTGCGCCGACATGGCGGCGCGCTTCAGACGGGCTTTCGCCGATCAGGACCAGGATCCGGTTCTGGTATACGATCTGGCCGAGGTGATCGAGGCGGTGCGCGCCGGCCTGCGGGCCCAGTTCAAGGATCTGCCCGTCAGGCAGGAGATCGACTGTCCGCCCGGCCTTCTGATCAAGGGAACGCCCGGCCTCATCGAGCAGGTTCTGACCAATCTGATGCTGAACGCGCTCAAGCACGGCTTTGCCGGGGGCAGCCGGGCCGGAACCCTGCGTCTTGCGGTCGAACGCCGGGACCCCGGGCGGCTGCGGCTGCTGTTTTCCGACGATGGCGCCGGCATGCCGCCCGAGGATGCCGCCCGCGTCTTCGAACCCTTTTTCACCACGGCGCGGGGAGGCAGCGGCGGCGGGCTGGGGCTGTTCCTGTGCTACAATCTGGTGTCGGCCGGTCTGGGCGGCAGCATTTCGTGCGACAGCGCTCCCGGCCTGGGCACCCGCTTCCTGATCGAATTTCCCATCACTTTGGCGGCGGATACGCAGGAGGGTGGAGACGGCCTCCAGCCGAAAGGATAGGATTTTCAGCCCATTGATGGGGGGCGGCGGCGGGGGCGGCGGTGTAAGCTTTTTATCTCCTGTTTTTTTAAGGGCACCTGGCGGCATGGAAGGCGTTGCGATGACCCTGCATCTTGGCACAAAGCCGGCCACGGCATCAGGAGGCCGGCCATGCTGCGCATAGCCTTCGTGGATGACGAGCCCAATGTCCTGAAAGGCATTTCGCGGGCCCTGATGTCCATGCGCGGCGCGTGGGAGATGGTGTTTTGCGGCTCCGGCGCCGAGGCTTTGGCGCAGATGCGCGAAAAACCCTTCGATATCGTGGTGACCGACATGCGCATGCCGGAGATGGACGGGGCCGAGCTGCTGAGCCGGGTGCGCGCCCTTTCCCCCGCCACCGTGCGCATCATTCTTTCGGGCTATGCCGAGTCCGACGCCATTTTGCGCACGGTGGGGCCGGCGCACATCTATCTGGCCAAACCCTGCTCGGCCGAAGCCTTGCGCCAGGCGGTGCTGCGGCAGATCGCGCTGCGGGCCCTGCTGGAAGATCCGGCCTTGCGGGCCTTGCTGGCGGGCCTGGGCAACCTGCCCAGCCTGCCCGATGTGTACGCCCGCCTGCAAGAGGAGCTGATATCGGCCAACAGTTCGCCGCGCGGCATTGCCGCCATCGTGGCCGAGGATGTGGCGATGACCGCCGAATTGATGCGGATCGCCAATTCGGCCTTCTTCGCGGCCAGCGGCCATGTCACCTCGCTGCTGAGCGCGGTCAGCCTGCTGGGGGTGGAGGTGATCCAGACCCTGGTGCTGCGCATCGGCGTGTTCCGCCAGTTCAGCGGCAAGCCCGAGCAGGCGCAGGTTCTGGAGGGGATGACCCGGCACAGCCTGATCGCTGCCGAGATCGCCCAGCATATCGTGGTGATGGAAGGCGGCGACGATGCCACGGCCAAAAGCGCCCGCATTGCCGGCATGCTGTCGGATATCGGCCGCATCGTGCTGTTCGATGCCTATCCCCAGCGCTACCGCGCCCTGATGGCCGACGGCGGCGGCCTGCCGCTCCACCTGCGGGAGCAGCAGGCCTTCGGCGCCGCCGGCACCCTGATCGGGGCCTATCTTCTGGGGTTGTGGGGCTTTTCCGATCAGATCGTCGAGGCCGTGGCGCATTGCCTGACGCCCTCGGCCTGCCCCGGCCGCGATAATCTGGTGCTGACGGCCCTGCATGGCGCCTTCGCCCTGGGGCCGCCCTTTTCCCTGAACGGCGGGGAGGGCGGGCTGGTGATGTGCCCGCTGGACCAGGACTATCTGAACGCCACCGGCCGCGCGCCGCACCTGCGGCATTGGCGCGACGTGCTGGCGCCTTAAGGGTTTCGGGTCAGCGCAGTCCGGCGAAGGCGCGAAAGGCCTCGGCGGGCAGCGGACGGCTGAACAGGTAGCCTTGCGCGGTATGGCAGCCCAGATCCCGCAGATAGTCGAGCTGGGCCTCTTCCTCCACCCCTTCGGCGATCACGGTCAGCGACAGGCTTTTGGCCATGGCGATGATGGCGCGCACCAGTTCGCGGTCGCTGTTGTCGGTCATGAGATCGCGCACGAAGGCGCGGTCGATCTTCAGGGTGTGGAAGGGAAAGCGCTTCAGATAGCTGAGCGAGGAGTAGCCGGTGCCGAAATCGTCCAGCGACAGATGCACGCCGAGATCGGCGATGTCCTTCAGGATGCGGGCGGTGTCCTCGCCGTCTTCCATCAGCACGCTCTCGGTGATTTCCAGCTCCAGACGGTCGGGGGGCAGGCCGCTCCGCTCCAGGGCCTCGCGCAGGTGATCGGGAAAGCCCGGATGATGCAGCTGGCGCGACGAGGTGTTGACGGCGATCAGCAGATCCCGCCCCTGGGCCCGCCAGGCCTGGGCTTCGCAGCAGGCCTGGCGCAGCACCCAGCGGCCGATGGGCACGATCTGACCGGTTTCCTCGGCCAGGGGGATGAAGCGGTCGGGCATCACCAGGCCGCCCAGGGCGGTGTTCTGCCAGCGCAGCAGCGCCTCGGCGCCGCACAGGGAGCGGCCGGCGATATCCTGCAGCGGCTGAAAGGTCAGGAACAGTTCCGAACGGTCCAGGGCGTGGCGCAGCTGGCTGTCCACCTCCAGCCACTGGGCGGCGGTGCGGTTCATGCCCGGCCGGAAGAAGTTGTAGCGGTTGCGCCCGCCTTCCTTGGCCCGGGTCATGGCGGCGGCGGCCGATTTCAGCAGCGGTTCCGGCTCGGTGCCGTCTTCCGGCGCCACCGCCACGCCGATGCTGACCGAAAGGTAAAGCTCGGTGCCGTCCACCAGGAAGGGCTGGGTGAAATGGCCGAGAATGCGCTCGGCCACCATTTCCGCCCGCTCGTCGTTTTCGGCGCCGTGCAAAATCACCAGAAATTCATCGTTGCCGAGGCGGGCGGTGGTGTGCAGGGGGTCGCAGCAGGAGGCCAGCCGCCGCGCCGCCTCCACCAGAACCTTATCGCCGGCCCGCTGGCCCAGGCTTTCGTTGATCATCTTGAAGTGGTCGAGATCCACCAGCAGCACGGCCAGACGGCGGTCCTCGACACCACTCTGTTTCAGGGCCTGGCTCAGGCGGTCGAAGGCCAGCAGACGGTTGGGCAGGCCGGTCAGCTGATCGAAATTGGCCTGGCGCAGCAGCCGTTCCTCGAACTGCTTGCGAAAGGAGATATCCTCGCCGATTCCCACCATATGGGTGATCTCGCCATCGGCGGCGCGCAAGGGGGAAATGCGCATCTGGCTCCAGAAATGCTCGCCGTTCTTGCGCCGGTTGTAAAGTTCGCCCTGCCAGCTTTCGCCCGAAAGCAGGGTGTCCCACATTTCCTGGAACAGCGAGGCCGGCATATAGCCCGAGCGCAGCAGGTTCGGGGTTTGGCCGATCACCTCCTCGGCGCTGTAGCCGGTGGTGACGCAGAAGCTTTGATTGACATAGTCGATCACCCCGGCGCGATCGGTGATGATCACCATGGAGGCGCTTTGCTCCACCGCCAGCGACAGCTTGCCCAGGGTGTTCTCGGCCTCTTCGCGGCGGCGCTGATTGGCCAGGGCGGCCAGCAGCAGCCCGCAGGAGGTGAAAAGCGGCGCCAGTTCGGCCAGGGCGGCGGCGGGATAGCCCTCGGGGTTGCCGTCCAGCACCAGCACCGCCACCAGATCGCCGCCGCCGAACAGCGGCATGGCCACACGGCTGCCGGTTGTGGCCGGCTGGCGGCTGTCCAGGGCCTGTCCGATCAGCGGATCGCCGGGGATGGCCATCAGTCCGGCGCGGTAGATCGTCCGTGCCGGGGTGTTTTCCCCGCCCTCCACCTCCAGCAGCTGGCCGCCCTGGCTGTCCGAAACGGCAAGGGCGGTGTTCAAAAGGTGCCGGCACAGGGCCTCGGCATCGGTTTTGCGGATGAACTGCTCGTGCAGATCGTTAAGCGCCTGCAGCATGTGGTTCTTGCGGCGCAGGGCGGCCTCGGCGGTTTTGCGGCGGGTAATGTCCACCATGGCCACCATCAGGGCGTTGCGGCCGTGGAAGGCGATGCCGCGGGCGTTGAGGCAGGCGGTGCGGATTTCGCCGCCGGGAGCCCAGTAGCGCGCCTCCAGATCCTCATCGCCGCCGCCCAGCCGGGGCAGGGGCGGTTCCTGGTCGCGGCAGAAACTGATTTCGGCGGGGCCGTCGCCCGTATGGCCGGTCAGGCGGGCCACGGAGCGGTTGGCGTAAAACACCTGACCATCCTGCGCATCCACCACGAACAGCGGCACCGGCAGGCTTTCGATCAGGTCGCGCAGCTCGGTTTCGCCGCGGATGGCGGTTTCGGCGCGGCCCTCCTGCTGGCGGATGGCCAGCCGCGTCAGGCCGTAAACCACGGCGCCGCTCACCAGCACGAACAGCACTCCCTTGGAACTGGCGATGGCGGTGGCAAGATCGCCGTGCGACGACAGCAGGGGCTTCAGCAGCCAGTCGGTGGAAACGACCCACAGGATGCCCAGGCCAATATACACTCCGGCGGTGAGACGGGCCGAAAGGGGGGGGAGTGCGGGTTTGCGGAACGCCATGTCCTGATCCGATGCTTCAAGCCCTGCCGCGGCGCTTGGGGAAAGCGCCTGTTCGTTTCGCTTTTGCCTGGCACAATGCGGGAATCCGCTGTTGCGGGCAAATGGGAAAAGGTCTGACGGAGGGCGGCGGAATGGCGGACGTTTCGTCAAAAGGTATTGGGTGCGGCGCCGCGCAGCCAGGCGGCCATGCCCTGGGCGGCGCGGTGGCCGGTGGCCAAGCAGCCGGTCAGCAGATAGCCGCCGGTGGGGGCCTCCCAGTCCAGCATTTCCCCGGCGGCGAACAGGCCGGGGCGGCGGCGCAGCATCAGGGTGTCGTCCAGTTCCTCGAAGGCCAGCCCGCCCGCCGAGGAAATGGCTTCGGCCAGGGGGCGCGGCGCCGTCAGGGTCAGAGGCAGGGCCTTGAGGCGCGCCGCCAGCCAGGCCGGATCGTTGAGCTGGGCGGCATCGGGCCCGCCTTCCCGCAGCAGGGCGATGGCGGCGGGCGGCAGGGCCAGGGCCTTTTTCAGCCAGTTGGGCCAGGACAGCCGCCCGCGCGGGCGGCTCAGGCGGGCGGCCAGGTCGGCCTGCGGCAGATCCGGCTTCAGATCGAGCCATGCCGTGGCGGTGCCGCGTTCGGCAATGGCCTCGCGCAAGGGCGCCGACAGGGCGTAGACCAGCCCGCCCTCAAGGCCGTATTCGCTCAGCATGGCCTCGCCGGTGCGGCGCTGGCCGCCGAAGGACAGGGCCACGTTCTTCAGCGGCGTGCCGGCCAGGGCGCGCAGATGCGGGCTCCAGTCCACATGAAAGCCGCAATTGGCCGGGGCCAGGGGGGCGATGGCGCAGCCCAGCCCGGCCAGCAGCGGCACCCAGCCGCCGTCGGAACCCAGGCGCGGCCAGCTGGCGCCGCCCAGGGCCAGCAGGGCGGCGCGGGGCCGGACCTCGGCCAGGCCCCGCGGCGTGGAAAAGCGCAAGGCGCCCTCGGCGGTAAACCCGGTCCAGCGGCAGCGGGGATGCAAGGCCACGTTCAAGGCCCGCAGCCGCCGCACCCAGGCCCGCATCAGGGGGGCGGCCTTGAATTCGGCGGGAAACACCCGGCCGCTGCTGCCGACGAAGGTTTCGATGCCGAGATCGGCGGCCCAGGCCCGCACCTCGGCCGGGCCGAAGGCGCGCAGCAGCGGCGCCATGCGCCCGGCGCTGGCGCCGTAACGGCTGATGAAGCGCTCCAGATCCTCGCCATGGGTCAGATTGAGGCCGCCTTTGCCCGCCAGCAGGAATTTGCGCCCCACCGAGGGCATGGCGTCATAAAGGGCCACGCCGAACCCGGCCGCCGCCAGCTCCTGGGCCGCCAGCAGCCCGGCCGGCCCGCCGCCGACGATGCAGACCTCGGGGGTGCTTGCGCAAAGATCGGAGGTTGCCGCGGTCAATAGAGTCTCTCCTCGCCATGATCAAACGCCGCTCACCTTGCCCTGTCGCAAAGGGAAGCGGAACGGCAAAATCATCCTGGGAATAATGTCTATAATAAAGAACGACGTGTCTATAATTTTAAACATTTTCCATCGCGGGCGCCGGGAAAAGGCGAACACGGCGGAAACTCCGGTAACATCCTGAAAATTCCCATAAAATTGCCGTTCAGGCCGGTGGCGGCGCCTGCGGCGCGGCAAAAAATTGCCGTAAACGTCCATTTTGCGGTTATTTCCTGCGTGTCATGGCGGGTTTGTTTTGTTATACGCGTTGGTTCAAGGTGGGGCAGAGTGAGCGCACCCGCCAATGGGGATTAGAGAGTAAGGATAATGATTTCAAAGGGATTTCCGGCCGAACAGGGGCTATACGATCCGAAGAACGAGCATGACGCCTGCGGCGTCGGCTTTGTCGTCGACATCAAGAACCGCGCCACGCACAAAATCGTCAGACAGGGCTTGGAAATCCTGGCCAACCTTACCCATCGCGGCGCCGTCGGCGCCGACCCGCTGGAGGGGGATGGCGCCGGCCTGCTGATGCAGCTGCCCGATGCCTTTCTGCGCGCCGAGGCGCAGGGGCTGGGCCTGACGCTGCCCGAAGCCGGGAACTACGGCGTCGGCATGATCTTCCTGCCGCGGGAGGCCGCCTCGCGCGCCGAATGCGAAGCGATCATCAACGGCCTGATCGCCGCCGAGGGGCAGATCCTGCTGGGCTGGCGCGACGTGCCGGTGAACAGCGCCGTGCTGGGCGCCAGCGTTGCCGCCTGCGAGCCGGTGGTGCGCCAGGTGTTCGTGGGGCGGGGCGCCACCCTGGCCGACCAGGACGCCTTCGAGCGCAAGCTGTTCGTGATCCGGAAGCAGATCTCCAACACCGTCAACGCCCGTCTGGGCGAACGGGCCGGGGATTTCTACATTCCCTCCATGTCCTGCCGCACCATCGTCTACAAGGGCATGCTGCTGGCCGATCAGGTGGGCACCTATTACCGCGATCTGGCCGATGAGCGCGTGGTCTCGGCCCTGGCCCTGGTGCATCAGCGCTTCTCCACCAACACCTTCCCGCGCTGGAGCCTGGCCCATCCCTTCCGCATGATCTGCCATAACGGCGAGATCAACACCCTGCAGGGCAACCTCAACTGGATGGCGGCGCGGCGCGGCGCCATGAAGTCGGCGGCGCTGGGCGCCGATCTCGACAAGCTGTGGCCGCTGACCTTCGACGGCCAGTCGGACAGCGCCAGCTTCGACAATGCCCTGGAGCTTCTGGTGCAGAACGGCTATTCGCTGGCCCAGGCCATGATGATGATGGTGCCGGAAGCCTGGGCGGGCAATCCGCTGATGGACGAAGAGCGCCGCGCCTTCTACGAATACCATGCCGCCCTGATGGAGCCGTGGGACGGCCCCGCCGCCATCTGCTTCACCGACGGCCGCCAGATCGGCGCCACCCTGGACCGCAACGGTCTGCGTCCGGCCCGCTATCTGGTCACCGACGACGATATCGTCATGCTGGCCTCGGAACTGGGGGTGCTGACCTTCCCGGAAGAGAAGATCGTCAAGAAGTGGCGGCTGCAGCCCGGCAAGATGCTGCTGATCGACCTGGAAAAGGGCCGCATCATCGATGACGCCGAGATCAAGGCCGAGCTGACCCGCGCCCATCCCTACGCCGAACTGCTGGCCCAGACCCAGATCGTGCTGGAGGATCTGCCCGCCGTGGCCGAAACCGCCCGGCCCGCCGCCGCGCCGCTGCTGGACCGCCAGCAGGCCTTCGGCTACAGCCAGGAGGATGTGAAGTTCCTGCTGGCGCCGCTGGCCCTGACCGGCCAGGAGGCCATCGGCAGCATGGGCACCGATACCCCCATTTCGGTGCTCTCCTCCAAGTCGAAGCTGCTTTACACCTATTTCAAGCAGTGCTTCGCCCAGGTGACCAATCCGCCCATCGATTCCATCCGCGAGGAGGCGGTGATGAGCCTGGTCAGCTTCATCGGTCCGCGCCCCAACGTGCTGGGCGCGCCCGAGGAGAACACCCGCAAGCGCCTGGAGGTGCGCCAGCCCATCCTGACCAATCAGGACCTGGAAAAGATCCGCGCCATTTCCAGCATCGCCGGCAACGACTTCCGTTCGGTGACGGTGGACATCACCTGGCCGGCCGCCGAGGGCGCCGCCGGCATGGAGGCCGCCGTGGCCGCCCTTTGCCAGGCCGTCGGCGGCCATATCGCCCAGGGCGCCAACATCATCATCCTGTCCGACCGCGCCGTTTCGGCCGAACGCATCGCCATTCCGGCGCTGCTGGCCACCTCGGCGGTGCATCAGCATCTGGTGCGGGCCGGCAAGCGCACCGAGGTGGGGCTGGTGGTGGAAACCGGCGAAGCCCGCGAAATCCATCATTTCTGCACCCTGGCCGGCTATGGCGCCGAGGCCATCAACCCCTATCTGGCCTTCGAAACCCTGGCGGCCATGGCCCCCACCCTGTCCGAGCCGGTGACGGAATACGAGCTGACCAAGCGCTTCATCAAGGGCGTGGACAAGGCCATCCTGAAGGTGATGGCCAAGATGGGCATCAGCACCTATCAGTCCTATTGCGGCGCCCAGATCTTCGACGCCCTGGGGCTGTCGTCGGCCTTCGTCGCGAGCTACTTCAAGGGCACCAGTTCCACCATCGAGGGCGTGGGTCTGGCCGAAGTGGCCGAGGAAACCGTGCGCCGCCACCGTGATGCCTTCGGCGCCGCGCCGGCGCTGGCCGAGCAGCTCGAGGTGGGCGGCGAATACGCGCACCGCGTGCGCGGCGAGGATCATATGTGGACCTCGGACAGCATCGCCGCCCTGCAGCATGCGGTGCGCGGCAATTCCGCCGAGCGTTTCGCCGATTTCTCGCGCCAGGTCAACGAGCAGACCAGCCGTCTTCTCACCCTGCGCGGCCTGTTCGAGCTGACCCCGGCCGGCGCCCCGGTGCCGCTGGACGAGGTGGAACCGGCCAAGGACATCGTGCGCCGCTTCGCCACCGGGGCCATGAGCTTCGGCTCCATCAGCCGCGAGGCCCACACCACCCTGGCCATCGCCATGAACCGCATCGGCGGCAAGTCCAACACCGGCGAGGGCGGCGAGGAGGCGGAACGTTTCCAGCCGCTGGCCAACGGCGATTCCATGCGCTCGGCCATCAAGCAGGTGGCCTCGGGCCGGTTCGGCGTCACCGCCGAATATCTGGTCAATGCCGATGATATCCAGATCAAGATGGCCCAGGGCGCCAAGCCCGGCGAGGGCGGGCAGCTGCCCGGCCACAAGGTGGATGCCACCATCGCCAAGGTGCGCCATTCCACGCCCGGCGTCGGCCTGATCAGCCCGCCGCCGCATCACGACATTTATTCCATCGAGGATCTGGCCCAGCTGATCTTCGATCTGAAGAACGTCAATCCGGTGGCCCGCGTTTCGGTCAAGCTGGTGTCGGAAACCGGCGTCGGCACCGTGGCGGCCGGCGTGGCCAAGGCCCGCGCCGATCATATCACCATCTCGGGCTATGACGGCGGTACCGGCGCCTCGCCGCTCACCTCCATCAAGCATGCCGGCTCCCCCTGGGAAATCGGCCTGGCCGAAACCCATCAGACCCTGGTGCTGAACCGCCTGCGCGGCCGCGTCAGCGTGCAGGTGGACGGCGGGCTGCGCACCGGCCGCGATGTGGTGATCGGCGCCCTGCTGGGGGCCGACGAGTTTGGCTTCGCCACCGCGCCGCTGATCGCCGCCGGCTGCATCATGATGCGCAAATGCCATCTGAACACCTGCCCGGTGGGGGTGGCCACCCAGGATCCGGAGCTGCGCAAGCGCTTCACCGGCCAGCCCGAGCATGTGATCAACTACTTCTTCTTCGTGGCCGAGGAGGTGCGCCGGATCATGGCCGGTCTTGGCGTGCGCAAGCTGGAGGAGCTGATCGGCCGCGCCGATTTGCTGGACAGCCGCAAGGCCATCAGCCACTGGAAGGCCAAGGGCCTGGACTTCGGCAGGCTGTTCCATAAGCCGGTGGCGGCGCCGGGTGTGGCCATCCGCCATGCCGAAAGCCAGGATCACGGCCTGGAGCAGGTGCTGGACCGCACGCTGATCGCCAAGGCCGCCCCGGCTCTGGACAGCAAAACCCCGGTGAAGATCGATCTGGCCGTCAACAATACCGACCGCACCGTCGGCGCCATGCTCTCGGGCGAGGTGGCCAAGCGCTACGGTCAGGCCGGCCTGCCCGACGACACCATCTCCATCCGTCTGACCGGTGTGGCCGGGCAGAGCTTCGGGGCCTTCCTGGCCCAGGGGGTCAGCCTGGAACTGCACGGCGACGGCAACGACTATGTGGGCAAGGGCCTGTCGGGCGGGCGCATCGCCATTCTGCCCTCCGACCGTTCCAGCCTGGTGGCCGAGGAGAATATCATTCTCGGCAACACCGCCCTTTACGGCGCCACCGAGGGCGAGGCCTACTTCCGCGGCGTGGCCGGGGAACGTTTCGCCGTGCGCAACTCCGGCGCCATCGCCGTGGTGGAGGGCGTGGGCGACCACGGCTGCGAATACATGACCGGCGGTATCGTGGTGGTGATCGGCCAGACCGGCCGCAACTTCGCCGCCGGCATGAGCGGCGGCGTGGCCTATGTGCTGGACGAGGCCGGCGATTTCGAACGCCGCTGCAATCTTTCGATGGTGGAACTGGAGCCGGTAACGGCCGAGGACCGCGCGCCCGAGGATTGGTCCGGCGGCCAGCTGGAAGGGCATGGCCTGGTGGATATCTCCGCCGACATGACCCGCTACGACGCCGCCCGCCTGCGGATCCTCATCGAAAAGCACCGCCGCTATACCAACAGCGCGCGGGCCGCTGAAATCCTGGAAAACTGGGAAACCACCATGCCCAAATTCGTCAAGGTCATGCCGGTGGATTACCGCAAGGCCCTGGAAGCCATGCAGAAGGCGCAAACCGCGCCGAGCGCCGCCCTGCAGGGAGGCCGCTGACATGGGTAAGCCGACCGGTTTCAAAGAGTTCCAGCGTGTCGAGCACGGCTATGCCCCGGTGGCCGAGCGTGTGAGGCACTATCAGGAATTCACCGTGCCGCAGGATGCCGCCACCCTGGCCCGGCAGGGCGCCCGCTGCATGGATTGCGGCGTGCCCTTCTGCCATTCCGGCTGCCCGGTGAACAACATCATCCCCGACTGGAACGATCTGGTGTACCGCAACCGCTGGCAGGATGCCCTGACGGTGCTGCATTCCACCAACAACTTCCCGGAATTCACCGGCCGCATCTGCCCGGCGCCGTGCGAACAGGCCTGCACCCTGAACCTGACCGACGCTCCGGTGACCATCAAGGACATCGAATACGCCATCGTCGAGACGGGCTTCGCCGAAGGCTGGATCACGCCGCAGCCGCCGGCGCGTCGCACCGGCAAAAAGGTGGCGGTGGTGGGCGCCGGTCCGGCCGGCATGGCCGCCGCCCAGCAGCTGGCCCGCGCCGGCCATGCCGTGACCCTGTTCGAGAAGAACCGGCAGGTGGGCGGCCTGCTGCGCTACGGCATCCCCGACTTCAAGCTGGACAAGGCGGTGGTGGAACGCCGCGCCGCCCAGCTGGCGGCGGAAGGGGTGGAGATCCGCACCGGCGTTGCCGTCGGCGTGGATGTGGAGGCATCGGCGCTGCTGGCCGGCTTCGATGCCGTGCTGCTGACCGGCGGCTCGGAAAAGCCGCGCGATCTGCCCATTCCCGGTCGCGATCTGAACGGCGTTCACTTCGCCATGGATTTCCTGGCGCAGAACAATCGCCGCGTTTCCGGCGAAGCCTTCGATGGCCCCGAACTGCTGGCCAGCGGCAAGCATGTGGTGGTGATCGGCGGCGGCGATACCGGTTCGGATTGCGTCGGCACCTCCAACCGCCATGGCGCCCTGTCGGTGACGCAGCTGGAAATCATGCCGCGGCCGCCGGAAAAGGAAAACAAGGCGGTGGTGTGGCCGCTGTGGCCGCAGAAACTGCGCACCTCCACCTCGCACGACGAGGGCTGCGAGCGGCGCTGGGGCGTTTCCGCCCTGCGCTTCGAGGGCGCTGGCGGACAGGTGTCGTCGCTGGTTTGCACCCAGGTGGATGCCAAACTGCAGCCGGTGCCCGGCAGCGAGTTCACCCTGAAGGCCGATCTGGTGCTGCTGGCCATGGGCTTCGTGCACCCGGTGCATGAGGGCCTGCTGCAGCAGCTGGGCGTGGCCCGGGACGGACGCGGCAACGTGGCCGCCGATACCGAGCGCTATCAGACCTCGGTGGACAAGGTGTTCGCCGCCGGCGACATGCGGCGCGGCCAGTCGCTGGTGGTGTGGGCCATCCGCGAGGGCCGTCAGGCCGCCCGCGCCGTCGATGCCTATCTGATGGGAGCCTCCGAGCTGCCGCGCTGAGGCCACGGACACGTGATAAAAAAAGCCGGAGGCTGATCGCCTCCGGCTTTTTTTATGGTTTATCGTGGATGAGCGAGGATCTGGCGTTGGGGTTTTATACCGGCCAATCATTGAAGTGACTCGTTGGCCGGTATCCAGCGAGCATTGAGCGAGCGGCCAAGGCGGCGGATGCCGCCGCCCGGCGAGGGACGATACAACCGGTCAATTCATTGGGCGGTTGGTATTATACCGGCCAACCATTGAAGTGACTCGTTGGCCGGTATCCAGCGAGCATTGAGCGAGCGGCCAAGGCGGCGGATGCCGCCGCCCGGCGAGGGACGATACAACCGGTCAATTCATTGGGCGGTTGGTATTATTCGCAACGCAGACGAACGCGGACAACCGCAGACCGACACGGACGCGCCCTTATCGGAGGATGCACCGTACCTCGGAGCACAGCGTGCCGAAGGCGAGCAAAAGCTCGACAGACGTCTTTGAGGGTGGACACTGGCGTCGATCTTAGCTTTAAGGCCCGGCGGCCCCGAAATATCCGATAGACAAGGGGGCGATGTTTTTCCGGTAAATGCGCCGCATAAAAAGGGGATGTATATGCGCACTTAGTGCACTATTCTCCGCCTCGTGGTCAGGCGGGCGGATGGGCCGCCCTCCCGCCACGAGGAGGCAGAAGCGATGAAAAACGTCTTCTTCCACCTCCGGTTCTTCGGCTTCACCGTTGAACTGAAAATCGGCAGGTAGGAGAGTCCGGGGGGTGTTACCGCACCTCCCGGCACCTCCGGATGATAGGAGCATGCTTATGAGGATTCAAGCCGTTCTGCTGTCGCTGGCCGGCGCCGCCGTGATCGGGCTGGCCCTGCTGTTTACCGCCGGCGTGGTGGTCTCCCTGGCCGTGGTCATCCCCGCCGCCATCGTGCTGGCCTTAATTTTCGGCAAAACCGAGGTGCATCGCCATGACTCCGGACATTTTTAAAAGCTGGCGCCACAGCCTTGGCCTGTCGCAAGAGGCGGCGGCCAAGGCCCTGGGACTGTCGCGCGGCAGCATCCTGCTATACGAGGCGGGGCGGCGGCGCGGCGACGATAGCCGCCCGGTGACCATCCCTTTGGCCGTGCAGCTGGCTATGGCCGCCATCGCCCACGGCTTGGGCCCATGGTCCATCCCATCATCGTAATGACCGTGCTGCGAGGTACGGCGCATTATCCGATACGGTGCGTCTGTGTCTGTCCGTGGATGTCCGTGTCCATCTGTGTTGCGTATTGGAGAACCAACCGGCCAACTGGTCACGTCAACGGTTGGCCGGTATGATACCGGCCAACCATTGAAGTGACTCGTTGGCCGGTATCCAGCGAGCATTGAGCGAGCGGCCAAGGCGGCGGATGCCGCCGCCCGGCGAGGGACGATACAACCGGTCAATTCATTGGGCGGTTGGTATGAAACGGTAACCGTGTGGTTTTTCAGTCCCGCAGCCAGCGGCGGCTGAACTCCTCGGCCGGTTCGGCGCGGCCGTAATGGAAGCCCTGGGCCACATGGCAGCCCAGGCGCAGCAGCTCGTGGACATGGTGTTCGGTTTCCACCCCTTCGGCCACGGTGGCCAGGCCCAGGCTGTTGGCCATGCCGATGATGGTTTTGATGAGGATATGGTCCTCGGGGCTGCGCAGCATGTTGCGCACGAAGGAAATATCGATCTTCAGGGTTTCCGCCTTGAGGCGGGTCAGATACGACAGCGACGAATAGCCGGTGCCGAAATCATCGATGGCGAAGGCGAAGCCCAGGTCGCGCAGGTGGCCCACCTGATCCATCACGCCATGATTGCCCACCAGCAGGATGCTTTCGGTGATTTCCAGCTCGAAATCCTGCGGGGCGCAGCCGTTGATCTCGACGATATGCGGCAGCAGGCGGAAAAAGTCGGGCATGGCGAACTGGCTGGCCGAGACATTGACGGCCAGGCGGCCGGGAAAGGTCAGGCCGGCCTGTTTCCACAAGGCTTTCTGGCGGCAGGCCTCCTGCAGCACCCATAGGCCCAGATCGGGCATCAGCCCGCGTTCCTCGGCAATGGGGATGAAGCGGTCGGGCCCCACATGGCCCAGGGCGGGATCGTGCCAGCGCAGCAGCGCTTCGGCGCTGTGCAGGCGGCCCTGGCGCATATCCACCTTGGGCTGGTAGTGCAGGGCCAGGCCGCCCAGGGCCATGGCGGTTTTCAGGCGCTGCGACAGATCCATGCGCTCGTTCAGGGCGGCGCTCATGCCGGGGTGGTAAAGCTGCACCATATCGGTGGCGGGGTGGGCCTGACGGCTGGCCAGCCCGGCATCGGCCAGAATTTCATCGGGGCCGGCGCGGCCGCCGGGATAGGCGGTGATGCCCACCTTCATGCGCAGCGACAGCATGCCCTCGGCCAGGGGAAAGGGGGCGATCATGGCCCGCGACAGCCGGGCGGCCTGGGCGCGGGCGGCGTCGGCGTCGGCGCCGGGCAGCAGCAGGGTGAACTCATCGCCACCGATGCGGGCCAGATGCTCGGGCCGCGGCACCGCCGCCGTCAGCCGCGCCGCCACCGCCTTCAACAGCAGATCGCCCACCAGATAGCCCTGGCTGTCGTTGATCTCGCGGAAATGATCGAGATCCAGGAACAGGATATGGCCCTGGCCGCCCTGGTCCAGTTCGGCCTGCAGGCGGTCGGTCAGGCAGGCGCGGTTGCCCAGCCCGGTCACGAAGTCGCTGTGCGCCTGGCGGCGCAGGGCGGCCTCGGCCTCGTCGCGGGCGCGGCGCAGGCGCAGCATGTCGAGCCCGAAGGCCAGATCCAGCGACACCTCCTCCAAGAGGGCCAGTTCCTCGGTGTCGAAGGCGTCGTCCTGGGTGGCGTAAAGGGTCAGGGTGCCGAAAACGCGCCCATCCACCTGCAGCGGCAGGGCCAGCGAGGAATGCAGATCGTAACGCGCCGCCATGGCATGCCAGGGAGCGGTATGGTCGTCGGCCTGCATATGGCGGATCAGGCAGGGGCGGTTGCCGCGGATGGCGCTGCCCACCGGCCCCTGGCCCAGCGGATCATCGCCCCAGGTCACGCGGATATGGTCGAGATAATCGTGGGCGAAGCCCGACTGGGCGATGGGGCGCACCCATTTTTCCGCGGTGTCCTCGGCCTGGCCCACCCAGGCCAGACGGTAGCCGCCGGTGGTGGTGGCCAGGCGGCAGATATCGTTCAGCAGGGTTTCGGCATCGGTGGCGCGCAGCAGGGTGCGGTTGCTGCCGCTCAGGAAGGCCAGGGCGCGGTTGGCCCGCTTCAGGCCGGCCCGCGCCCGTTCGGCCCGGTCGTCCTGTCTGCCGTCGCTGTCTGGTGTGCTCATGCCTTAGCCTGTTCAGCCGCCCGCGTTGCCTGGGCCAGAGCGCCACTATAATACACTCGCTCCGCTTTGTAATCAGGCTCTCATTAGCCTGAAAGGCGTAAAAAAAACCCCCGTTCCAAAACCGGAACGGGGGCAAAGGCTGGGAAGAAAGCAAGGATGGAAATTCATCCTGCTGCTTTCCCGTCCGGACGAAACCCGGACGGGAAACCGGGAGGCTCAGTGTCCGCCGCCATCCAGATAGGCGGCGCGCACCTCGGGGCTGGCCAAAAGTTCGGCGCCGGTGCCGGAAAGCACGATGCGGCCGTGCTGCAAAACATAGGCGCGGTCGGCCACCTTGAGGGCGTGGTTGGCGTTCTGCTCCACCAGAAGCACGGTCATGCCGAAGTCCCGCTTCAGCTCGCGGATGATCTGGAAGATCTTCTTGATGTAAAGCGGGGCCAGCCCCAGCGAGGGTTCGTCCAGCATCAGAAGCTTCGGGCGGCTCATCAGGGCGCGGGCGATGGCCAGCATCTGCTGCTCGCCGCCCGACAGGGTGCCGGCGCGCTGGTCGCGGCGGTCGGCCAGGATGGGGAACAGCGCTTCCATGCGGGCCAGATCGGCCTGGAAATTGGTGGGATCGGCCTTGGCCGTGCCCATCTGCAGGTTTTCCAGCACGGTCATGCGCGGATAGATGCGCCGCCCTTCCGGCACCAGGGCGATGCCCCGGTGCGAGATCTGGTGGGTGGGCAGGGCGGTGATATCCTCGCCCTCGAAAAGGATGCGGCCCGACGAGGCGCGCGGCACCCCGAAGATCGACATCATCAGGGTGGATTTACCGGCGCCGTTGGCGCCGATCAGGGTCACGATCTCGCCGCCCTGCACCGAAAGGTCCACGCCGCACAGGGCGTGAACATGGCCGTAATGGGCGTTAAGCCCGGAGAGTTGCAGCATCATGGGGTCAGACTCCGGCGGCGGCCATGTCGTCCTCCAGGTCGTCCTCGCCCAGATAGGCCTTGACGACATGGGGATTGACGCGAATGTCGGCGGGCGCGCCTTCGGCGATCTTGCGGCCGTAGTTCAGCACGCAGATATGGTCCGAGACGTTCATCACCACGCTCATGTCATGTTCGATCAGCAGAATGGACACAGCCTCCTCGCGGCAGAGATAGAGCAGAAGCTCGTTCAGTTCGGCCGATTCCTTGGGGTTGAGCCCGGCCGCCGGCTCGTCGAGGCACAGCAGGATGGGGTTCACGCACAAGGCGCGGGCGATCTCCACCCGGCGCTGGGTGCCGTAGGGCAGGGCTCCGGCCGGATGGTTGACGAACTCCATCAGCTTCAGGCGGGTCAGCCAGGAGAGGGCCCGCTCCAGGGCCTGATCGGCGGCCTTGCGGTAGGAGGGCAGGCGCAGCAGTCCGGCCAGCGAAAAGGCCGAGGCCTTCTGCAGCACGTTGTGCTGGGCCACCACCAGATTTTCCAGCACCGTCATGTTGGCGAACAGGCGGATGTTCTGGAAGGTGCGCACCACCTGGGCCACGCGGGCCACCTTGTGGCTGGGCAGATCGGCCAGCCGCACCGGGCCGCGGACCGGATGATGCATCACCACGCTGCCCGAGGTGGGCTTGTAAAAGCCGGTCAGGCAGTTGAAGAAGGTGGTCTTGCCGGCGCCGTTGGGGCCGATGATGCCGGTAATGGCCCGCTGCGGCACCTCCAGCGACAGATCGTCGATGGCGGTCAGGCCGCCGAAGCGCATGGTAAGGTTCTGCACCGAAAGCAGGGACTGACGGGTCATGCCTGGTCTCCCTTGGGGCCGGTGTAAAGCAGGGTGGGGGCGCGGTGGGCCAGAATGCCGCCCGGACGCCAGACCATGATCAGCACCATGGCGGCGCCGAACAGCAGCATGCGGTACTGGGCGAAATCACGGCCCAGTTCCGGCAGCAGCACCAGCACCAGCGAGGCCAGAACCACCCCCAGCTGGCTGCCCATGCCGCCCAGCACCACGATGGCCAGGATGATGGCCGATTCCGAGAAGGTGAAGCTTTCCGGGCTGATGAAACCCTGGCGGGCGGCGAAGAACACCCCGGCGAAGCCGCCCAGCATGGCGCCGATGGCAAAGGCCGCCAGCTTGATGTGGGTGGTGTTGATGCCCAGGGCCTTGCAGGCGATCTCGTCCTCGCGCACCGCTTCCCAGGCCCGTCCGGTGGGCAGCTTGCGCATGCCGCGCACGAAAAGGTTGGTGAGCAGGGCCAGGACCAGGATCAGGTAATAAAGGAAGATCAGGCGCTGCATGGGGTGATAGTCCACATGCAGCAGATCGGCGATGCTGTTGTCCGAGCCGGGCGGGGTGAAGCTGTAGCCGAACAGGCCGGGGCGGGGGATCTCGCTGATGCCGTTGGGGCCGCCGGAAAAGCCGGTCCAGTTCACCAGGATCAGGCGGATGATTTCACCGAAGCCCAAGGTGACGATGGCCAGATAGTCGCCGCGCAGCCGCAGGGTGGGATAGCCCAGGATCACGCCGAAGAAGGCGGCGATGCCCCCGGCCACCGGCAGGGCCTGCCAGAAGCTCCAGCCCAGCTGGGTGGACAGCAGGGCATAGGTGTAGGCGCCCACGGCATAGAAGGCCACATAGCCCAGATCCAGCAGCCCGGCCAGACCCACCACCACGTTCAGGCCCCAGCCCAGCATGACGTAGATCAGCACGGTGGTGGCCAGATCCACCACATAGCGGTTGTCGGAAAAGGCGATGGGCAGCAGGAGGGCGGCGCCGACGCCGGCCCAGCCGACCACGGTCAGCGTCCGGCTGGTGCCGGCCTGGGCCGGGGCCTTGGCCGGACGGCGGGCGCGGCGGCGGGCCAGGGCCTGGCGCACGCCCTGCAGCACCAGGCGCCCGGCGAAGCAAAGCGCCACGAACAGCGCCAGCGACGGCCAGCGCGTCAGCACGCGAAGGCCGATGCCGCCCTCGTCGGTGGTGGTGAGGCCGATCATGGGAATGCCCAGCAGCAGGGCGATGAAGGCGATGGAGAACGCATCCTTCAGGCGCTGCGCCACGGTCATGGTGTGCGGGGTCATCGCGGCCTGCATCACACCTTCTCCACTTCCGGGCGGCCCAGCAGGCCGGTGGGGCGGAACATCAGCACCAGGATCAGGATGGCGAAGCTGGCCACGTCCTTGTATTCGGCCGAAAGATAGGTGGCCCAGAAGGATTCCACCAGGCCGATGATCAGGCCGCCCAGCATGGCGCCGGGCAGCGAGCCGATGCCGCCCAGCACCGCCGCCGTGAAGGCCTTGATGCCCACCACGAAGCCGATGAAGAAATCCACCACGCCGTAATAGACGGTGACCATCACCCCGGCCACGGCGGCCAGACCGGCGCCGATCATGAAGGTGACCGAGATGATGCGGTCCACATTATAGCCCAGCACCTTGGTCACCACCTGATCCTGCTCGCAGGCGCGCTGCTGGCGCCCGAAGGAGGTGCGGGTGATCAGCCAGGTGAACCCGGCCATCAGGGCCACGGTGGTGACGATGATGAGGATCTGGGTCTCGAAAAGGCGCACGGTGAAGGTGCCCTGGGTGAAAAGATCGAGGCCGCCGGTGAGGATCGGGCGGATCGGCTTGATGCGGGCCCCTTGCGTCACCTGCACCATGTTTTCCAGGAAGATCGACATGCCGATGGCGGAAATCAGCGGCGCCAGACGGTTGGAGGCGCGCAAGGGCCGGTAGGCGATGCGTTCCACCGCCCAGCCGTAGACCGAGGTGAAGGCGATGGCCACCACCAGCACCGCCAGCAGGGCGAAGGGCACCGAACTGACGCCGAAGGCGGACAGCAGGGTGAAACTGGTGACGGCGATGAAGGCGCCCACCATGTAGATGTCGCCATGCGCGAAATTGATCATGCCGATAATGCCGTAAACCATGGTGTAGCCGATGGCGATCAGGCCATAGACGGCTCCCAGTGTCAGGCCGTTGATCAATTGTTGGATTGCCTGGGCCATGAAGTCTCCAAGGAAAAGATCTGGTGTTCCGGAAAAGAGCCGGATGCGGGCGGGCGCCCGCATCCGGCCGGGGGCGGGTTACTCCTGTTCGTCCAGCGACATCAGGCTGGCATTGCCGCCCGCCGCGGTGGTGTCCACCGACAGCGTGCGTTCCGAGGCGAAGCGGTAGAGATAGTGCGGGCCGCCGGCCTTGGGGCCGGTGCCCGACAGCCCTTCGCCGCCGAAGGGCTGCACCCCCACCACCGCGCCGACGATATTGCGGTTGACGTAGGTGTTGCCCACATGCAGGCGGGCGGTGATGCGGGCCACCGTCTCGTCGATGCGGCTGTGGATGCCCAGGGTCAGGCCGTAGCCGGTGGCGGCGATGGCGTCGCACACCTGATCCAGCTCGGTGGATTTCCAGCGCACCACATGCAGGATGGGGCCGAACACCTCGCGCTCCAGGCGGTGGATGCCGTCGATCTCGTAGGCGCGCGGGGCGAAGTAGCTGCCCTTGGGGCTGGCCTCGGGGGCCAGATCGCACACATGGATCAGCTTGGCGAAGCTGTCCAGTTTGGCGGCATGGGCCAGCAGGCTCTGGCGGGCCTCCTCGTCGATCACCGGGCCGACATCGGTGCGGATCTCGGCGGGATCGCCCACCACCAGCTCGGCCATGGCGCCCTTCAGCATGGTGATGACCTTGTCGGCGATATCCTCCTGGATGAAGAGCACGCGCAGGGCCGAGCAGCGCTGGCCGGCGGAATTGAAGGCCGACAGCACCACGTCGCGCACCACCTGTTCGGCCAGGGCCGAGGAATCGGCGATCAGGGCGTTCTGGCCGCCGGTTTCGGCGATCAGCGGCACGATGGGGCCGGGCTTGGCGGCCAGGGACCGGGCGATCAGCTTGGCCACCTCGGTGGAGCCGGTGAAGGCCACGCCCGCCGTGCGGCTGTCTTCCACCAGGGCGGCGCCGATGCGGCCGTCGCCGGGCAGGAACTGCAGCACGGCGCCGGGAATGCCGGCCTCGTGCATCAGCTTCACCGCCAGGGCGGCGGTCAGCGGCGTCTGTTCCGCCGGTTTGGCGGCCACGGCGTTGCCGGCGGCCAGGGCGGCGGCGATCTGTCCGGTGAAGATGGCCACCGGGAAGTTCCACGGGCTGATGCAGACGAAAACGCCGCGTCCGCCCAGGGACAGGCTGTTGCGTTCGCCGGTGGGGCCGGGCAGGGCGATGGGGGCGGCGAACTTTTCGCGGGCCTGGGCGGCGTAGTAGCGCAGGAAGTCGATGGCTTCGCGCACTTCCGACAGGGCGTCGGTCTGGCTGCGGCCGCCTTCCAGCACGATCAGGGCCATCAGCTCCTGCAGATTGGCCTGGAACATGTCGGCGGCCTTGTCCAGCAGGGCGGCGCGGTGTTCGGCCGGGGTGGCGTCCCAGGCGGGGAAGGCGGCGCGGGCCGAGGCCATGGCTTCGGCCACGTCCTGGGCGCTGGCGTTGACCACCCGGCCCACCACGCGGCTGTGGTCGGCGGGGGCGGTCACGGGCTCGGCCTGGCCGCCGCGGCTTTGGCCGGCGATCACCGGGGCGGCCAGATGCTCTTGCGCGGCGGAACGTTCCAGAACGGCCTTGAAATCGGCCAGGGTGGGTTTGTCGGACATATCCAATCCTTGGGAATTGCGGCGGCTGGCGCCGAACAGATCATCGGGCAGGGGAATGCGCGGATGCGGCTTCGAGGCGGTGGCCAGGGTGCGTTCCACCGGGTCGGCCAGCAGGTCGTCGAGCGGCAGGTCGGCGTCGGCGATGCGGTTGACGAACGAGGTGTTGGCGCCGTTTTCCAACAGGCGGCGCACCAGATAGGCCAGCAGATCCTCGTGGGTGCCCACGGGGGCGTAGATGCGGCAGGGGCGGTTCCATTTCAGCGGCCCCACCACCTCGCCATAGAGATCCTCGCCCATGCCGTGCAGGCGCTGATATTCCCAATCGGGGGCATCGCCGGCGATTTCGGCGATGGCGGCCACGGTATGGGCGTTGTGGGTGGCGAAGGCGGGGTAGAAGGCCTGGGGATCGGCCAGCAGCCGCTTGGCGCAGGCCAGATAGGAAACATCGGTGGAGGCCTTGCGGGTGAACACCGGATAGGCCGAAAGGCCGCGTTCCTGCGCCATCTTGATCTCGGCGTCCCAGTAGGCGCCCTTGACCAGACGCACCATCAGGCGGCGCTCGGCGTGGCGGGCCATGCCGGCCAGCCAGTCGATCACCGGCAGGGCGCGCTTCTGGTAGGCCTGCACGGCCAGGCCCAGGCCTTCCCAGCCGGCCAGTTCGGGATCGTGGGCCAGGGCGGCCACCAGATCCAGCGAGATCTCCAGGCGGTCCACCTCCTCGGCATCGATGGTGAAGCCGATATTCTGCTCGCGGGCCTTGATGGCCAGGGCCTTCACCGCCGGGAACAGCTCGGCCTGGACGCGGGCCTCCTGGGCCACCTCGTAGCGGGGATGCAGGGCGGAGAGCTTGATGGAGATGGAAGGGGCTTCCAGGGCCGGGCGCCCGCCCGAGGCGGCGCCGATGGCGGCGATGGAGCCCGAATAGCTTTCGAAATAGTGCAGGGCGTCCTGGGCGGTGCGGGCCGATTCGCCCAGCATGTCGTAGGAATGGCGGTAGCTCTGCTTTTCATCGCCGCGGGCGCGGTCCAGCGCTTCCGGCATGGCGCGGCCCATAACGAACTGGCGGCCCAGAATGCGCATGGCGGTGATCACCGCCTGGCGGATGAAGGGTTCGCCGGCGCGGGCCACCAGGCGCTTCATGGTGGCGGCGAAGCCATCGTCCTGCTGCGCCAGATTGACGATGCGGCCGGTGAGCATCAGCCCCCAGGTGGAGGCGTTGACGAACAGGCTGTGCGAGGCGCCCAGGCGCTTTTCCCATTCGGTGGAGCCGATCTTGTCGCGGATCAGGCGGTCCACGGTGTCGGCGTCGGGGATGCGCAGCAGGGCCTCGGCGATGCACATCAGAACGATGCCCTCGCGCGAGGAGAGGTCGTAGGTGTTGAGGAAGGCGTCGATGCCGCCGCTTTTCAGGCGCTGGTCGCGCACCGATTGCACCAGCGGGCGGGCGCGCCGCAGAATGCTGGCCTGCTGGTCGGGCGAAAAACGCGCCAGGGCCGAGAGTTGATCGACGAGGGTGGTTTCATCCATCCGCAGGGTCCGGCGGATGGCGCCGCGCAAGGACTCGAGGGGGGCGGTGGGGGATGTGGTCACGATAGCACCTGACTGCAGGAGAAAATAATGACGGCCCGCCCCGGAAGGGGCGGACCGTCATGGAAACGCGTTACTTCACGGTATCGTACTTGCCGTTATGCCACTGATAGACCACGAAGCCCGGCGACTTGTCGTTGCCGTGGGCGTCGAAGGCGAGCTTGCCGATCACGGTGTTGTAGGTGCCGTTGGCCAGGGCATGCTGCAGCGGGGCGTACTTGACGCTGCCGGCCTGCTTGGCGGCATCGGCGAACAGCTGCATGGCGGCGTAGGCGTACATCACATAGCCTTCGGGCTCGATCTTGGCGTCGCGGAATTCCTTGACCACGGCGGCGGCCTCGGGGTTCTTGCGCGGATCGGGGGCGAAGGTGAACAGCACGTTGTTGGAGGCCGGACCGGCGGCGGTGACCAGCTCGGAGTTGGTCATGGTGTCGCCGCCCATCACCGTCAGCTTCAGGCCGGCCTGCTGGGCCTGGCGCAGGATCAGCGCCACCTCGGTGTGATAGCCGCCGTAGGCCATCACCGAAATGCCGTCGGCCTTCAGCTTGGAGATCAGGCTGGAATAGTCCTTTTCACCGGCGGTGATGGAATCGCGCAAGGCCGGGGTGACGCCGTGCGCCTTCAGGGCCTTGGCGGTCTGATCGGCCAGGCCCTGGCCGTAGGCGCTCTTGTCGTCGATGACGGCGATCTTCTGGCCCTTGAAGTGGGTGGCCAGATAGGTGCCGCCCACGGCGCCCTGCTGATCGTCGCTGCCCATGATGCGGAAGATGTTCTTCAGCCCGCGCGAGGTCACCTTGGGGTTGGTGGAGACGGTGGCCATGGGGATCTGGGCCTCGTTGTAAACGTCCGAGGCGGGAATGGTGGAGCTGGAGCACCAGTGGCCGTGCATGAAGACGATGCCCTTGTCCACCATGGTGTTGGCCACCGAGACGGCCTGCTTGGGATCGCAGGCGTCGTCGCCGATCACCAGCTTGATCTTCTGGCCCAGCACGCCGCCCTTGGCGTTGATGTCGGCCACGGCCTGTTGGGCGCCTTCGCGGATCTGATCCCCCGCCGAGGCGTACTGCCCGGTCATGGGCCCGGCGATGCCCACCAGATATTCGGCGTGGGCGCTACCGGCCACGGTCATCAGGCTGAGGCAGGATGCCAGCAGAACGTTCCTGTTCATAGACTACTCTCCTATACGGCGGTGGTTGTTGAGATGTTTGATGAGGGTGGCCCCGCCATCGAGGACGTGGGACCGGGTAAGCTCGGCCGCCGCCTTGGCGTCGCGGCGCGCGAAGGCGTCGAGAATGGCGGCGTGTTCACAATGGGTTTTCGGGGTTTCGGCGTGATTGAGCGCCAGCAGGGTGCGGATATAGCGCTCCAGCTTGTTGTAGAGCGTGCGCAGCTCGGTCATCAGGATGGGCCGGTTGGCATCCCGGTACAAGGTGGCGTGAAAATACCAGTTGAGGTTGGCCCATTCGCGCGGGCTGGTTTCCTGGCGGAACTTGTCCAGATAATCGGCGGCCAGTTCCAGGGTGCCGGGGGTGATGTTGGGGGCGGAAAGCTCGGCGGCCTTGCCCTCCAGCACGGCGCGGATATCCAGATATTCGCCGATCTCCTCGGTGGACATGATGGCCACCACCGCGCCGCGGTTCTGGATGAAGGTGACCAGCCCCTCGGCCTCCAGCCGCTTCAGGGCCTCGCGCACCGGGATCTTGCTCACCTGGAAGCGGGCGGCGATCTCGTCCTGCTTCAGGGGTTCGCCCACCGGGATCAGGCCGTCGACGATGGCGCCGCGCAGGGCGTCGGCAATATGATCCGAGGCGCTGACCCGGTTGATCTGTGGCATGGCGATCTTGTGAAGGGGCATGGGATCCGTCATGTCGCGCGGCGCGGTTGAGGAGGGGGCGGGGATGATCGTCTATGTTATATCGTATACGATATTCAGTTATGCATGGCTGCCATGAAATTGCAATCCTTTTTGTGCCCTGATTTTGATCTTTTGTGTGGCGCTGTTGGCTTTTTGTGCAGTGCACGGCGGCGGCATGAAAAACCCTAAAGTGGGTTCTTGCTTTTTTTGCAAAGCGGCACCACTTTGAGAAGGGCAGGGTATTTGCCCTAACGATAAATAATTTCCGAACTCAGAAGGGGGTATTTTATGTCGGTTGAAACCATTCTGAAGAACAAGGGAAACAATGTCTTCACGGTTCGCCCCGAGCATTCCTTGGGGGAAACCGCCATTCTGTTGTCCACCAAGAAAGTGGGCGTGGCCGTTGTCTGTGACAACAAAGGCAAGGTGGTGGGCGTTGTTTCCGAGCGCGATATCGTCAAGGCCCTGGCACAGTACGGCAAGGGCGCCATCGAAATGGCGGTGCGCAACGTGATGTCTTCCCCGGCTCTGACCTGCAAGGCCAGTGATCAGGTGAAGAAGGTTCTGGAAATCATGACCGATAAGCGGGTACGCCACCTGCCGGTGGTGGATGGCGATGAACTGGTGGGCATCGTGTCCATCGGCGATGCCGTCAATCTGCGCCTGCAGCAGGCCCAGGCCGAGGTGGGGGTGCTGCGCGATTTCGCGGTGTCGCGGTAACCGGAACCGTTTGGGGTAACGGCGGGGTTTATGCCCGCCGGGCGGGGGGATATACTCCCCCGCCATGCCCGCCTCGTTTTTTCCATTTCCAGCCCCCATCCGGCCCGTTCATTGCCTGAACGGCGCCCGCCGCCGCCCGCTGCTGCTGGTGTGCGACCACGCCAGCCCGTTGGTGCCGCCCGATCTGGACGGTCTGGGCCTGCCCGAGGCCGAGCGGCTGCGCCATATCGGCTGGGATCCCGGCGCGGCGGCGCTGACGGCGGCCCTGGCCCGGCGGCTGCGGGCCCCGGCGCTGCTGGCCGGGGTGTCGCGTCTGGTCATCGACTGCAACCGCCCGCCCGGCCATCCCACCTCCATCTGCGCCGAAAGCGACGGCACGGCCATTCCCGGCAATCAGGGGCTGGATGCGGCGGCGCGGCGGCGGCGGGCGGCGGCGTGGTACGAGCCTTACCATCAGGCCATCGCCGCCGAACTGGCGCGGCTGGAGAGCGAGGGCGGCAGCGCCGCCCTGGTGGCGGTGCACAGTTTCACCCCCTGCCTGAACGGCGGCGCGCCGCGGCCCTGGCCGGTGGGCGTGCTGTGGAACCGCGATGGCCGCCTGGCCCTGCCGCTGATCCGCGCCCTGCGCGGGCAGGGGCTTCACTGCGGCGATAACGAACCCTATTCCGGCCGTGTGGCCAATCACACCCTCGACCGCCACGCCCAGGCGGCCGGGCGGCTGCATGTGTCTTTGGAAATCCGCCAAAGCGATTTGGCGGAGCAGGCGCAGATCGCCGCCTGGGCCGACTGTCTGGCGGCGCTTTTGGAGCATGCCCTGGCCGAAGCCGGCTTGGCCGACTGCGCCGAATAAGACCAACCGGCCAATGAATTGCCCGGTTGTATCGTCCCTCGCCGGGCGGCGGCATCCGCCGCCTTGGCCGCTCGATCAAGGCTCGCTGGAGACCGGCCAACCCGTCACTTCAAGGGTTGGCCGGTATAAGACCGGCATGCCGGGACGGTGTGCTCCGGCACCATAGCAAAACGCCGGGCCATGGGGCCCGGCGTTTTGCTTTCAAGGGTGGTCCGCTCTCAGTTCTGCCGTTGCGCGGCCTGCGCGGCCATGCCCTGTTCGGCCTGCACCCGCACGTCTTCCAGCTTCAGTTCGTCGGGCGTGCCGCGCTTCAGGCCCTTGGCGGCCTTGTCGGCGTGGTAGATGGCGTCTTTCCACTGGCCCACCAGCACGGAATATTCGGCCAGAGCGGCTTCGGCCTGGGCATCGTGGCCGCCGCGGCCATAGGCGATGGACAGCAGCCGCCAGGCTTCGGCGCTTTCGGGATCGGAGGCGGTGGAGTCCTTCAAAACCTTCTGCGCCTCGGGCAGCAGGGCGGGATTTTCGGTTTCCACCTCCACCTGGCCCAGTTCCTGCTCCAAGAGGGCGTTGCCGGGCAGCAGCGCCACCGCCTTCTGGTATTCGGGCACCGCTTCGGTGGCCCGTCCGTTCTCGAACAGCATCTGCCCCTTCAGTTCGTGGAAGTAGGGGTCGTTGGGGCGCTGGGCGATCAGGCCGTCGATCAGGGGAACGGCGTGGCCGAGATCGGGCTCGCGGTAATAGGCGATGGCGCGGGCGTAGCGGGCCTCGATGCTGGTATCCTTCTCGGAATAGCGCATCAGGGTGCTGATGGGCGGGTTCATGAAGGCGTAGAGCTTGGCCACCATGCGCCGGTGCGGCTCCACATAGCTGGGCGGCACCGGCACGTCGGAATAGGGCGAGGTTTCCACGTGGTGGCGGATCTCGTCGATGCGGTCCGAGGTCAGGGGGTGGGTGCGCACATAGGGATCCTGCATGGAGGTGCTGAGCATTTCCTGGTTTTCCAGCTTTTCCATGAAGGTCAGGAAGCCGCGCGACGACATATGCAGATTGTCGAGGAAGGTGAGCGCCGCCGTATCGGCCGAGGCTTCGATGCCGCGGCTGAAGGCCAGATAGTTGCGCACGGCGGAATCGTTGCCGCCCATCATCACCGCCGAGCCGACATCGCCGCGCCCCGAGGCGACGGCGGCGGCCAGACCCAGCAGGGTGGCGGCCAGGGAAATATCCTGGGCCTTGCCGATGGCGTCGGCGCCGCGCAGCAGATGGCCACCGGCGATATGGCCGCATTCATGGGCGATCACCCCGATCAGCTCGCCGGCATTGTCGGTCTTCATGATCAGGCCGGTGTTGATGAAGAGATTAAGCCCTTCCGCCACGAAGGCGTTGATGCTTTTGTCCTCCACCAGATGGATATGCACCGCCGCTGGATCCACGCCGGCCTGTTCGAACAGTGGCGTGGCGTACATACGGATGGTATTTTCGATTTCCGCGTCGCGGATGAAGCTCAGCTGCTGCGCCTCGGCCTCCATGGGGGCGAAGGCGGCGGCGATGCCGCAAAGGCTTAAGACGGCCAGAAAGGATATGCGTTTGAAGAACACGATGAACACTCCGGTTAGAGCGAAAGGTAGTCCTCGCGCCGCCGGAAATCAACGTGCCGCCGTACCGGCAGCTTTGCTGTGCCTGCTGTTGACCGCCTGCGGCGGCCCCGACCGGCCGGTGGGCGTGGTGGGCCATGTGGATGGATTTGCCGGTTTCGTCGCCGCCGACGAGCCGCGCGCCGCGCTGCTGGGCCGGGATATCCTCTCGGCCGGCGGCACCCCCGCCGATGCCGCCGTGGCCATGGCCTTCGCCCTGTCGGTCACCCTGCCGTCGCAGGCCGGGCTGGGGGCGGGCGGCTCCTGCCTGATCTATGATCACGACAAGGGCCGGGTGCGGGCGCTGACCTTCGTGGCGCCGCCGCCCTCGCGGCTGCAGGCCGGCACCACCCGGCCCACCGCCGTGCCCGAGCTGCCGCGCGCCATGTACGCCCTGCACGACCGTTACGGCCGCATGCGCTGGGAAAGCCTGGTCACCCCGGCCGAGAACATGGCCCGCTTCGGCGTCTCCACCTCGCGCGCCTTCGCTCTGCAGCTGCAGCCGTTCGCCACTGCGCTGCTGCAGGATCCGGCCTCGAGCGCCGTGTTCGGCGGCGGCGAGGGCACCGGCGTGCGCGAGGGCGACCTGCTGACCCAGAACGATCTCGGCGCCACCCTGGCCCGCCTGCGGGTGGAGGGCGTGGGTAATCTTTATACCGATCAGGGGGCCGATGCCCTGGCCGCCGCCGCCGCTGCCGCCGGCGGTTCGCTGAACAAGGCCGATCTGGCCGCCACCCAGCCGCGCTGGAGCGATCCCCTGGCGGTGGTCACCGGCAACGATACCGCCTATTTCGCCCCCGCTCCGGCGGCGGCGGGCATGGTGGAGGCCCAGATGTGGGGCATTCTGGCCGGGCAGGGCCGCTACGGCGATGCCCCCGCCGCCAGCCGCGCCCAGCTTATGGCCGAAACCTCGGCCCGCGTCTTCGCCGACCGCCAGGTGTGGATGAACCCGGAGGGCACCAGCAATCAGGCCGATGCCGCCCTGCTGAGCACCGCCCATCTCAACGGCCTGATGGCCGGCTATTCCGCCTCGGGCCATCAGGCGGCGGGCGGCAACCCCGTGACCGATGCGCCCGCCGGCACCGGTCTGGTGGTGGTGGGCAAGGATGGCTCGGCCATTTCCTGCGCCTTCAGCATGAACAACAGTTTCGGCACCGGCCGCATGCTGCCCAATATGGGCTTCTATCTGCCCTTCGCCCCCGGCATCAAGGGCCGGGGCCCCTACAGCCTGGGGCCGGTGCTGGTGCTGAACCATAACTCCAACGAGTTCCGCTTCGCCGCCGCCGCCGGCGGCGGGCCAGGTGCCGCCGACGCGGTGATCGAAACCATGGCCGCCGCCCAGCTCGAGCATGTGCCGCTGGACCAGGCCCTGGCCGCCAAGCGCGTTTATGCCCCCAACGCCCCCGATCAGGTGGTGGCGGAACCCGGCGCCCCCCAGGCGGCGGCTCTGCGCGCCGCCGGCCATCAGGTGGAGGAGGGCGGCCTCAATGTGCGCGTCAATGCCGTGCAATGCGGCAGCGGCGATCCCCGCCCCTCGCGCTGCTCGGCCGAAACCGATCCGCGCGGCGCGGGCATGGCGATGGTGGTGGGCAAGGACTGACGATCATGGCTTTGAAGGTTGCGAAGCGGGGGCAGGTGCCCCCCTTCATCGTGATGGATGTGATGCGCGCCGCCAATGAACGGGCGGCGGCGGGCGGCGACGTTCTGCATCTGGAAGTGGGCCAGCCCTCCACCGGCGCTCCGGCGGCGGTGGTGGCGGCGGCCAAGGCGGCGCTGGACAGCGATGTGCTGGGCTACACCCTGGCCCTGGGGCTGGAGCCCCTGCGCCGCCGCATCGCCGACAATTACCGCGCCGACTATGGCGTGGCGGTGCGGCCGGAAAACGTGGTGGTCACCACCGGCTCGTCGGGGGCTTTCCTGCTGGCCTTTCTGGCGGCTTTCGAACCCGGCGACCGCGTGGGCATCGCCTGCCCGGGCTATCCCGCCTACCGCAACATCCTGGCCGCCCTGGGGGTGGAGCCGGTGCTGATTCCGGTGGGCGAGGACAGCCGCTTTCTGCCCACCGCCCGGCGTCTGGCCGCCTTCGGGCAAAAGCTCGACGGCCTGATCGTGGCCAGCCCCTCCAACCCCACCGGCAGCATGCTGTCGGCGGCGGAAATCGCCGAACTGGTGGCCTATTGCCACCAGGAGGGCATCCGTCTGGTGTCGGACGAGATCTATCACGGCCTCAGCTACGCCGGGCCCGCCGCCACCGCCGCCGGCCACGGCGAGGTCATCACCATCAACAGCTTCTCGAAATACTATTCCATGACCGGCTGGCGCCTGGGCTGGATGGTGGTGCCCGATGATCTGCTGCGGGCGGTGGAATGCCTGGCGCAGAATCTGTTCATCTCGCCGCCGTCGCTGTCGCAGGCGGCGGCGCTGGCGGTGTTCGACTGCAAGGACGAGCTGAACGCCAACGTGGCCCGCTACGCGCAAAACCGCCAGATCCTGCTGGCCGAGCTGCCCGCCGCCGGGTTCGGCCAACTGGCCCCGGCCGACGGCGCCTTTTATCTTTACGCCAACGTGGCGCGCTGGACCGACGACAGCCTGGCCTTCTGCCGGCGCATGCTGGCCGAAACCGGCGTGGCGGCCACCCCCGGCGTGGATTTCGATCCCCTGGACGGCCGCCACTTTGTGCGCTTCTCCTTCGCCGGCGCCACCGCCGACATGGCCGAAGCGGCGCGGCGCCTGCAGGCCTGGAGCAAGTAGGGCCGGGAGCCGGCGGGAATACTATCGGCCAACCATTGAAGTGACTCGTTGGCCGGTCTCCAGCGAGCCTTGAGCGAGCGGCCAAGGCGGCGGATGCCGCCGCCCGGCGAGGGACGATACAACCGGTCAATGCATTGGCCGGTTGGTACAAAAAGGGCGGGAACGCGGGTTCCCGCCCCTGTTTTTTAAACCGCCTTGATGTCGCGCAGCATCTTTTCGGTTTCACTGCGCAACAGATCGGCCTCGCCGGCCAGTTTGCCGGTGCCTTCGCCCATGGCGGTTGAAACGCGCCCGGTTTCCGCCGCCAGCCGCGACACTTCGGCAATGCCGTCGCTGACGGCGCCGTGGCCGCGCGCCGCGCCATCCACGCTGCGGGCGATATCGTGGGTGGCGGCCGATTGTTCCTCCACCGCCGAGGCGATGGTGACGATCACCTCCTCCACCTGGCTGATGGTTTTGGCCACCTGCTGAATGGCCGCCACCGCGCCCTGGCTGGTGTTCTGGATGCCGGCCACCTGTTCGGAAATCTCGTCGGTGGCGCGGGCCGTCTGGTTGGCCAGGTTCTTCACCTCGCCGGCCACCACGGCAAAGCCTTTGCCGGCCTCGCCGGCGCGGGCCGCCTCGATGGTGGCGTTCAGGGCCAGCAGGTTGGTCTGGCTGGCGATATCGTTGATCAGGCTGACCACGGCGCCGATCTTCTGTGCCGCCTCGGCCAGCGAGCCGATGGTTTCGCCGGTGCGGGCGATGCCCTCCACCGCCTCGTTGGCGATGGCGCTGGTGCTTTGGATGCTGCGGGCGATCTCCTGGGTGGAGGCGTTGAGCTGTTCGGTGGCGCTCACCACGCCCTGCACGTCGGCGCTGGCCTGGCGGGCGGCTTCGGCCACGCTGGCGGCGTGCTGATCGGTGCGGCGCACCGCGTCGGAGAGATCGCGGGTCAGGGTGGTCACGGTGCCCGAGGCGCTGCCCAGCTCCTGCAGCTGACGCCCGACCATGGAATCGAAATCCAGAAGCAGCTTCATGCGCTTGCGCGATTTCTCCAGGCCCTTTTCCTGTTCGGCCAGGCGCTGGCGCTCGTCTTCCTCCACCTGGCGCAGATTGGCGCGCATGCGTTCGATGGCGGCGGCCAGCCGTCCCAGGTCGTCTTGGCCGCCGAAATGGGGCGGAACCGCCTGGGCATCACCGGCGGCGATGCGTTCCGCCGTGGCGGCAAAGGCCCGCAAGCCGCCCAGGGCGGCGTTGCGCGCCGCCAGGGCCACGGCGGCGGCCACGGCGGCCATCGCCGCCAGCCCCAGCCACACTCCGGCGGCGGACAGGGCGGCCGTTCCCGCCGCCGTCAGGGCGCCGGCGGCAAAACCGCCAATCGCCAGAACAATGGCCGGCGCAATCAGAGCAGTGCCCAATCTCATGAACGTTCCCCCCTGTTATGATTCTGTTCCGATGATGCTAATCCTTTGTTCGTGTGGGGACAACCGCAAGCAAAAAGGGGAGCGTGCGAACGCTCCCCCTGGTGTTTCCGGATGGGACGATGAAACGGATTTAGAAACTGCTTTCATCCACCTGCGGCAGTTCGCTCAGGGCCTTGTCGAGGGCTTGCTGATCGAACGGCACGTCTTGCAGTTTCCCGGCGAAATAGTCGGTATAGGCCTGCATATCGAAATGGCCGTGGCCCGACAGGCAGAACAGAATGGTTTCCGCCTTGCCCTCGGCCTTGCAGCGCAGGGCCTCGTCGATGGCGGCCTTGACGGCATGGCTGGATTCCGGCGCCGGCACGATGCCTTCGGCGCGGGCCAGCTGCACGGCGGCGGCGAAGCATTCGGTTTGGGCATAGGCGCGCGGTTCGACCAGGCCCAGATTGAGCACATGGCTGACCAGCGGCGCCATGCCGTGGTAGCGCAGGCCCCCGGCATGGAAGCCCGGCGGAATGAAGGTGGAGCCCAGGGTGTGCATCTTCACCAGCGGGGTCAGATGGCCGGTATCGCCGAAATCGTAGGCGTAGCGGCCCCGGGTCATGGTGGGGCAGGAGGCCGGCTCCACGGCGATGACCTTGGGATTGGCCCGCCCGGCCAGCTTTTCCCGCAGGTAGGGGAAGGCGATGCCGGCGAAGTTGGAACCGCCGCCGGCGCAGCCGATGACGATATCGGGCGCGGCCTCGGCATCGGCCATCTGCAGCATGGCCTCCTCGCCGATGATGGTCTGGTGCAGCAGCACATGGTTCAGCACCGAGCCCAGGGCGTATTTGGTGTCGTCGCGCTGGGCGGCCAGTTCCACCGCCTCGGAAATGGCGATGCCCAGCGAGCCGGTGCTGTCGGGCGATTGCTCCAGAATGGCCCGGCCCGAGGCGGTGAGCGGCGAGGGGCTGGGAATGCAGCGGGCGCCGTAGGTTTCCATCAGGGCGCGGCGGTAGGGCTTCTGCTGATAGCTGACCTTGACCATGTAGACTTCGACATCGATGCCGAACAGCGCCCCGGCATAGGCCAGCGACGAGCCCCACTGGCCGGCGCCGGTTTCGGTGGTGAGCTTCTTGATGCCGGCCTGCTGGTTGTAATAGGCCTGGGCCACCGAGCTGTTGGGCTTGTGGCTGCCCGCCGGGCTTACCCCTTCGTACTTGAAGAAGATCTTGGCGGGGGTGCCCAGGGCCTGTTCCAGGCGGCGGGCGCGGATCAGCGGCGAGGGGCGCCACAGCTTGTAGATCTCGCGCACCGGCTCGGGGATTTCGATCCAGCGCTCGGTGGAAACCTCCTGTTCGATGATGGCCGGGCAGAAGATGGGGGCCAGATCATCGGGGCCGATGGGCCGCAGGGTGCCGGGATGCAGGGGCGGCGGCGGCGGCGCCGGCAGATCGGCCACGATATTGTACCAGGCTTTGGGAATCCGGCTTTCATCCAGCAGGTATTTAACCTTGTCGCTCATTATGCTCCCCCTTGTGCGGCGCCGGGTTGGGCCGGGCCGTCTTCGTCATTGCAACACACGGTGTACCAACCGGCCAATGAATTGCCCGGTTGTATCGTCCCTCGCCGGGCGGCGGCATCCGCCGCCTTGGCCGCTCGCTCAATGCTCGCTGGAAACCGGCCAACGAGCCACGTCAACGGTTGGCCGGTCTTAGAATGCAAGGGGCCGGGAAGGCGGTCAATCACTTGTCATGAGGGGCGGGCGGGGGCGGCAGCGCGATCCGCACCGCTTCGCCCGCCGTTCCGCCTTGAGCGGCCTGGGCGGCCTGGCTCAGCAGGCGGTTCACGCCCTCCATGGCGGTGTCGATGGCCCAGCGCACCTGGGCCTCCCCGGCGCTGTTGGCCTCGGCCACCACCTCGGGCAGGATCCGCTTTTGCAGAAAGGCCGCCACCCCGGCCAGGGCGCGCGCCGTCAGCTCCAGCCGGTCGGGCGCCACCTGAAAGCCGCCCCGGGCCTCAACCTCGGCGGCCACGGTGTTCAGGCTGTCCATCATGGCGGCAACGCGGGCATCGTCGCGGCCTGTTTTTCCGGCCACGAAACGCAGGATGGCGGCATAAAAACGATACTCGGTCACGGGCCTTCCTTTCGCGGCGGGCGGGGGCGGTTCGGGGGCGGATGATGCCGCGATCGCGCCGCGACGGCCACGGGATTCTTTTGTTCCTTATGCCGCAACAGTGAATTTCCCTTCCGCCGGATTGTTCCCGCCGCGCCCGGGGGCCATTCTCCTGAACAGCAAGGAGAGATCCCCATGACCGCACGTTCGCCCCGCAGCCTGTTTTTGTCGCACGGTTCGCCGCTGTCCTGCTTCGAGGAGAGCCCGGCCCGCGATTTTTTGCTGTCCTTAAGCAAAAGCCTGCCGCGTCCCAAGGCGGTGCTGGCGGTTTCGGCGCATTGGACCACCCGCGCCCCCGCCGTGGGCGCCGCCCCGGCCCCCGAAACCATTTACGATTTCTACGGCTTTCCCGATTTTCTCTACAAAATGACCTATCCGGCCCCCGGCGATAGCGCCCTGGCCCATAAGGCCGCCGATCTGATGGGCGCCGATCTCGACCCCGAGCGCGGCCTCGATCACGGCATCTGGACGGTGATGAGCCTGCTGTGGCCCCAGGCCGATATTCCGGTGGTGCCCATCGCCGTGCAGCCGCGCCAGGATCCCCGCCACCATTACCGCCTGGGGCAAAGCCTGAAGCCGCTGCTGGACGATGGCGCCCTGATTCTGGCCACCGGCTGCGCCACCCATAACCTGCGCGCCTATATGAGCGGCGCCGGCCGGTCCGGCCCGCAGGACTGGGTGAGCGATTTTACCGGCTGGCTGGCCGAAAAAGGCGCCGAAGGCGATGTGGAGGCGCTGCTGGACTACCGCGCCCAGGCCCCCTATGCCCGCGAAAACCACCCCACCGACGAACATCTGCTGCCCTTCTTCACCGCCCTTGGCGCCTCGGCCGACAACAAGGCCACCCGCCTGCACGCCAGCGTGGAATATGGAGTGATCGCCATGGATAACTACGCCTTTGCCTGAAAGGCGGCGGCGCCCCAAAAGTGTTCAGATGATCACTCGACCCGGCGCCGCAGTTTTGGTTTTACATTGATCAGGCGGTGTGGTTTGTGAATGAAGGGATTAGCAGGATCAGCACTGGCGCCTTGCGCAGATGAAACATTCCATCGCCATCATCGATTCGAATTCCACCCATCGGAACGATGTCGTTACGCTGTTGTCCCTTTACTACGACGTGCAGGATTACGATAACGAGGGGGCGGCCTTCAGCGGCATGCGCGCCCGCCGCCCCGATGTGATTCTGGTGGGGCCGCAGGTGGGGGCCGGCAGCGGCACCAATCTGATCCGCGATCTGCGCAAGGACCGGGCGCTGGCCTGGATTCCCACCATCTATATTGCCGACAACGAGGATTTCCGCACCATCGACCAGCTGCGCGATGCCGGCATCCGCGAAAAACTGGTGCAGCCCTACGCCCCCCAGGCGCTGCTGTCGCTGCTGTCGCGCCAGATCAACGGCCGGGTGGAACAGGGCTGGCAGCGCCTGCCGGGCGGCCAGCGCAAGGCGCTGGAAAGCTCGCTGCAGGCCTTCAACCGCATTGTCGAGGATCTGTCGCGCGGGCGGCCGCTGCCCTTCGCCGATGTGGGGAAATCGTGCCAAATCGTGGTGGAGGCGGTGCAGAACCGCGACCTGAACGGCCTGCTGGAACAGGTGCGGCGGCACGATAACGTCACCTACGTGCATTCGCTGCGCTTCGCCTCGATGATGTCGCTGTTCGGCTCGGCCATCGGCCTGCCCGAGGATCAGCAGGTGGTGCTGGCCATCGGCGGCATGCTGGCCAATGTGGGCATGATGACGGTGCCCCGCACGGTGCTGCACAAGGCCGGCGCCCTAAGCCCCCAGGAATGGGATGCGGTGCGCAATCACGTGCAGGTGGCCGAACGCATCCTCTCCACCTGCGACGATGTGCCCAAGGGCGTTAACCTGATCGTTTCGCACCACCACGAACGGCTGGACGGCTCGGGCTACCCCCGCGGCCTGACCGGCAAAGACCTCAACCAACTGTCGCGCATGGCCGGCATCATCGATGTCTTCTGCGCCCTGACCGACCACCGCCCCCATAAACCCAGCCTGTCCTCCGCCGCCGCCCTGACCCTGATGACCGAAGAAATGAGCGCGCAACTGGACCTGGGCCTGATGCTGAAACTCCAGGAGATCCTCCTCGACGTCGGCGGCTTCGACGGCGCCTGACAGCGGGGCGGGCGTTGGATGGGATGAACAGCCACTTTGAGTGGCTAGCGCCGTCCGCCGGCCATCGCGGAGATTTTTTCCCTGGCCGCGCTGGCCAGAAAAGCCGAGCGGGTTAGCCCCCGCATTTTTGCGGCCCGGTCAATATCGGCCAGCAAGCCGGAGTCAACGGTGATGTTCGCGCGCACAACGCGCCCGCTATCCCGTTCAAGGGGAATGACAACAAGCGCCTCGCCCTCTCCAACCAGTTTGAAAATCTCGGCCATGGGGCGTGCGGTGGGGGCCTCATCATTGCCCAGCCATTCGGCGGCGGCGCTCATCGCATCGGCCATGGCGGCATCCGGCGTTTCGCCGCCGCCATGGCAGCCGGGAAGATCGGGGATGCGCACACCCCAAACATCATCCGTTCCGTCCAAAATCCCATAGTAGAACATGGAATGATCCTCTTGTTACCACCCGGCGGCGTCGGAAATCGACTTGGCGACACCAGGGGATTGCTCCCGATGGCGGGGGACGATGATCTTTATCCCTGGCCGCGCCGGGTTGTGGAATTTGTCGTGTTTGGAACCGCCGACATTGATCCAGCCCTCAGCCTCAAGCCGGGCTATGATCTCGTGAATTGGTTTCAAACTGCGGCATCACCCTTCCGAATGCGTATTATTATGCGCATTTGAAGGGGCTGGCGCAAGGGAAGGTGAGCATTATAATGCGCCTTTTTAGCGTTCGCTGATTTCCATCATTAAGCTTTTCCTGAGTCTGCCGGAAATCGCGCTTCTTGGGCATGCCTTCTCAATCAATCGTTTGGGCTGGCAGGGGGGGGGCAACAGTTGCCGCTGGACCGCATTCTCTGAACGGCTACAATTCGACGCTCAAGACGCCCGGCGTCATAGAGGTTGCCGCTGGACCGCATTCTCTGAACGGCTACAATCTATCTCTCATTGATGCGCGTAAGCCATTGTTGCCGCTGGACCGCATTCTCTGAACGGCTACAATATCGTCTGCGTCGACGACGAACGGCGGCGAGTTGCCGCTGGACCGCATTCTCTGAACGGCTACAATAGGCGCCAACGGCGGGTGACGGAACCTATTGTTGCCGCTGGACCGCATTCTCTGAACGGCTACAATCCGGGGCCACGATATCCGCAATAAAATCATCGTTGCCGCTGGACCGCATTCTCTGAACGGCTACAATTACGTGATCGACCAGAAGAGTTTGGACACTGTTGCCGCTGGACCGCATTCTCTGAACGGCTACAATCGGGATCGAAAGTGCGCCGATAGTTGGTGTGTTGCCGCTGGACCGCATTCTCTGAACGGCTACAATGCTGGCCGGCGGCGGTGCTGCAGGGCACCAGTTGCCGCTGGACCGCATTCTCTGAACGGCTACAATCCAAGGCAGCAAGCACAGGTGGCGTGCCTGTTGCCGCTGGACCGCATTCTCTGAACGGCTACAATCGGATCGATGCAACATAAAGGCACAGAAACGTTGCCGCTGGACCGCATTCTCTGAACGGCTACAATCCGGATACGCCTCAGTTCGGCCGAAGCGTCGTTGCCGCTGGACCGCATTCTCTGAACGGCTACAATAGCCCGGAATCTCGCTCGTTCTGCGTGGAAGTTGCCGCTGGACCGCATTCTCTGAACGGCTACAATCGGCGGCGCGGCAAGGCAACGCGGCGGGCTGTTGCCGCTGGACCGCATTCTCTGAACGGCTACAATCAATGGGAAAACGTTGTTCGGTATTGGCATCGTTGCCGCTGGACCGCATTCTCTGAACGGCTACAATCACCCCCAGCAACGATCCGATCACGAAGCAGTTGCCGCTGGACCGCATTCTCTGAACGGCTACAATCAAAGCCGCGATCATATGCGCGGCGGTTGCGTTGCCGCTGGACCGCATTCTCTGAACGGCTACAATCACGGCCTGTCGCTGGCCACGGCCGGGGCCGTTGCCGCTGGACCGCATTCTCTGAACGGCTACAATCCCTTCATCGAGGGCGAAATCTCAGATCTGTTGCCGCTGGACCGCATTCTCTGAACGGCTACAATGGTATGAGGGTTCCAGCCAACCAGGTCATAGTTGCCGCTGGACCGCATTCTCTGAACGGCTACAATCCGGGGGCGCGGCGGCGAGGGTTGAACCAAGTTGCCGCTGGACCGCATTCTCTGAACGGCTACAATCGTGACCGGCTATGCAGTTCGCGACCATAAGTTGCCGCTGGACCGCATTCTCTGAACGGCTACAATTTCAGTAAAATCGTATCAGACTTTGAGCTAGTTGCCGCTGGACCGCATTCTCTGAACGGCTACAATCCCTCTCAGAAGGGTCCGAGACCAATCCCAGTTGCCGCTGGACCGCATTCTCTGAACGGCTACAATTGTTCTGGGTCACGCGGCGATCTCCTGGTTGTTGCCGCTGGACCGCATTCTCTGAACGGCTACAATAACACTACGCTGCGGGCCTCGGCATGGGCCGTTGCCGCTGGACCGCATTCTCTGAACGGCTACAATGACCGAATAATAGGCGCAGATCACGAACCTGTTGCCGCTGGACCGCATTCTCTGAACGGCTACAATGTAAGACTTCCTTTTATTACACCTATTTATGTTGCCGCTGGACCGCATTCTCTGAACGGCTACAATCAGCGACAGGAGCACCCCACCCCTCAGGAAGTTGCCGCTGGACCGCATTCTCTGAACGGCTACAATTTAATATATACTTAGATAAAATAATTTTTAAGTTGCCGCTGGACCGCATTCTCTGAACGGCTACAATGCTCGTTGGCCGCATTTCGAACGCCACAGAGTTGCCGCTGGACCGCATTCTCTGAACGGCTACAATACTGGATGCCGATCCCTGCCGCGCCGAAGAGTTGCCGCTGGACCGCATTCTCTGAACGGCTACAATCCGACTAGCAAGACACGCGATGGCTATATCGTTGCCGCTGGACCGCATTCTCTGAACGGCTACAATTCAAGTTGGCGACAACCGCGCCTTCAGTTTGTTGCCGCTGGACCGCATTCTCTGAACGGCTACAATCCTCAGGCGAGGCGTGGCTGCTGCACCGCTGTTGCCGCTGGACCGCATTCTCTGAACGGCTACAATACACGGCCAGCAGCGATAGCCTGGTGCGATGTTGCCGCTGGACCGCATTCTCTGAACGGCTACAATCCAGCTCTCCGACATCACCGCCGTGCTGTCGTTGCCGCTGGACCGCATTCTCTGAACGGCTACAATTGCCCGCTCTCATTCCCGCGGATCAAGAGTGTTGCCGCTGGACCGCATTCTCTGAACGGCTACAATTTTAATTTCGGGATCAACCTCACTGAATGTGTTGCCGCTGGACCGCATTCTCTGAACGGCTACAATTCACATTCGACATTTTACCTGCACTCCAACGTTGCCGCTGGACCGCATTCTCTGAACGGCTACAATGCTGAAGGGCTCCGCCTCCACCGCGGTGTCGTTGCCGCTGGACCGCATTCTCTGAACGGCTACAATAGGTGTCCGGATATCTGTTTGAAATAGAATGGATATCCGGCCCTATGGTGGCTTAAAACCATGATTTTTCCCTAAAAGAGCGCCAATTGATCGGGGTTTTTGCGGCGGCGTTTTTTACGTTGGCCGGAAAAGCGGATCATGTTTTCGTATTGTTTATCGGTAAAAGTCAGCACATGCACCTCGCCACGATCGGGCAGATTGGCCTCGATGCGGCGCATATGGCTTTCGAATTGTTCCTTACCGCCGCAAAAGCGGGCATAGACGGAAAATTGGCTTTTCTCGAAGCCCTCGTCCAGAAGGAATTCGCGGAATTGCGTGGCTTTGCGGGATTGTTCCCGCGTGCCTACCGGCAAGTCGAACATCACGAAGATCCACATCAGGCGAAACCCGCTTAAAGTGGTGGCGGTCATGGCAATAAGCCGTCCAGGCCGGTCAGCTGGGCGCTTGGCGGCGGGATGGGCAGAATCAGGCTCGATGATTGTCCGCTTTCGAAGCAGGCGGCCAGACTTTGCGCCACCTTCTGGGCGGCGCCGGAAACGGTGGTGGTAACGGCGTTTTGCGGCAAATCCAGTGTGGTCAGGCGGGCGTAGGCCAGTTTCGCCGGGGGCGTGACCGAGCAGATGTCCTGGCGGCACAAGGTGAGGGTGAGGGCATCCACCAAGGGGCGGAAGGGTTCCATCAGATCGTCGGCCAGGGCCAGGGCATTGCCGCGATGGGCGTGGTGTACGCCGATGGAGGGATGCAGGCCGGCGGCCACCACGGCGCGGGCCACGATGGCGCGAACCACGGTATAGCCGTAATTGAGCATGGCGTTGATCCCTTCGGCTTCGCGGTCGCGCCGGAAATCGGTGCCCATCAACAACGGCCAATAGCGGCGGGCCGCCTGGGCCTCGATATTGGCCGGATCGCCCGATCCCACCTTGCGGGCCAGCAGGTCGAAGGCATCGTGGCGATGGCCAAAGGCCTCCAGAACCGCTTTCTGCCAGTGGATCTTGGCCACGATGATCTGTTTCCATACCTGTTTCATCAGAGGCTTGCCGGCTTCCCATTGGGCCCGGATGCGGGCATTTTGGGCATGGTGGCCATCCAGGGGCTGGCAGACCGCCACCGGGGCGTGGTTGCGGGCGCAAAGCAGCAGCAAGGCCCCGCGTTCGGCCAGGGCCACGGCTAAACTGGTGGTCCAGGTCACGCCATGGGCATGAACGATGACGGCGGCGATATCGTCCAGCGGCACCCGTCCCACCTCGGCCCGTTCCTCGCTGACGATGAGAAAGCCGCGATGGGCGGAAAGATGCCGCCCATCGGTGGCGATATCAACGATACGCTCCATGGGCGGCGCTCCTTAATTACGCTGTGCGGGTTTTGCGCCGCGCCGTGCGGGGCGGAAAGCCTGGATCGCACACCCGCCCCACTTCATCGATACGCACTTGCCGGGCCTTCAGCTTTTTCAGGCCACTGGCCGAGGTGTTGAGATATTTGAAGGGATCGTCCTGGTCCGCATCGCGGGCTTTCAGGGCACCGCCCTCATGAGGGGGAGCCAGGATTAACTCGCCTTTTTGAGAGAATTTCACCACCCGCATCAACTGCCGCGTTCCGCTGTCCTGTTCCACGGCCAGCAGGTCGTTCTGATGCAGGCGCAGGATTTTGCGCGCGGTGGGGCGGGCGGCACGGATGGGGGATTGGTAATCCTGCTGGTGGGCCTGGAACATGGAAACCACCTCTGAAACCCATTTGCCATTGGGCAATTCCCAAACCTCGTAGCGGTTGTTGGAATCCCCCTTATAGCCCTTGTAGGCCCGGCCTTGCGCATCGCGAACCGGGATCACCGTCAGGGTTTCCAAAAGGCGTACACGGCGGATGCCGCGATAGGGCAGGGGGCCCAGCCGTGAAAAATCACGCAGGCGGGCTTCAAACGCTTTTTTATCGGTCAGGCCCCTGGTGAAGCTTTCCAGGGCCTGGCGCAGTTTTTCATCGCGGACTTGCGGAAAATCCTTCGCCTCCAGGCTGGTCAGGGGCACGCGATGCACCACCTGTTCCTTGCCCTTGGCGTCCTTCTGTCCGGTCAGGCCGTAGGCGGTATCGTTGTGCAGTTTACCAGCCGTCTGATCCTGCCCCGGTTTCAATCCGCTTTTGCCAGTGCTGCCATGATCGGGGCGGTGGCTGACGATGATTTTTTCCACCGCCTGGCGCAGATCATCGCGGAACGTGGGCCAGGGGTCGGGTACGATCACCCGTTCGCGCCCTTCCGTACCATCCTGGGCCGAGGCGCGCGACATTTCGTTCAACAGGGCTGTATCGATAACGGCCACCACGGCGGCATCGATGGCATGGTGGCGATGATCCAGGCGGTTCTTGGGATGATCGGCGCCGCCGGCAAAATTATGATCGGGCAACAGGGTGTTCAGCCCCAGCTTGCGGCGCACCAGTTCGGTCAGCCGTCCGGGGGAAACCCGCACATGCCGGCTGCCCACGCCTTTCTCCGGATACAATACCTGCAAATATTCATGCGCCAGTTTCGAGAGATATTGCGTATCCACCAGTTGGCGGGCTTGAAAGCCGCCGCTTTCCTCGAACTGTTGCAAGGCATTGGGCTGGAAACGCCACTGTTTGCCCCGCGGCAGATGCGCCGCCCGTTGCGCAATCCCCTCCCATTCCGGCGTGCTGCCCCAGGCCTCGTAGGGAGAGCGTTTGCGTTTGAAGCGGTTGGCCTCGCGCAGGCAAAGGATCTTGTTGTCGTTGGAATCATCCAGGGTGGCGGCGAACGGCAGGATGTGATCCACCTCGACGCTGCCGTTGAACAGCATGTCGATACTGATCTGCCACCCGGTATAGATGCAGCGGCGATCCAGAACGTTGGGGTTCAGTTCTTCCCACAGCCGCAGCAGGGCGCGGTTGGCACCGGTATCGGCCTGCCCTATTTCCCGTAGTTTCTCGCCGCGCCGGATGGCTTCTTGCTGATTTTTGGCATTCTGGGCCGTCAGTTCCTTTTTGCGTTCCTCGGTGAATTTCAGGTCGCGGGCCAGCTCGATGCAGATTTCCTCCGGCAAACCGTGCGCGCGGATCAGGCTGTTGACCACCCGGCGCAGCTGATTGAGGCCGATATGCACCGTGGGATTGGTCAGACGGCCGATGGCCAGTTCTTCGGGGTCATCGGGATTGGCGGTGCCGGGCATGATGTGCTGTTCCAGCGCCACGCCATAATAGGGCAGGGCGATGCGGCCCTTTTTATCGGTGAAAATCTCGCCGGTACGGCGATCGCTGTGATGCCCCAATCCGGCGGCGGCCACAGCCTCGCTGTAAACACGCACGCCGCTTTGCAAGGCTTCGATCAGTTTGAGGGTGGCGGTCAGACCAAAGCGCCCATAACCTTCCGGCAGGCGGGCGGCGGCGATAGCGGTTTTCTGATCGTCACTCAGATCGGGGAACTGTTCCTCCAGCCAGTGGCGCAGGGTGGCAGGATCTTCCTCTTCCTTCAGCTTTTGCACGATCTCCCATTGGCGTTCCCAGGAAAAATGCCGCCAAAGGTTGCCGAAGCGGGTTTTTCCTCCCAGTTCCGCCGTCACCTCGTCGCCCGGCATGTCGGCGCGATGGTCCCGTTCCTTGTTGAAACGGGTTTCTTCGGGCAGGCGCAAGGCTTTACGCAGGCTGGCGAAGCCAACCTTGCGTTTGTCCTGCAATTTCAGCAGCAGCAGATTGCGCTGCTCCAGGGTCAGGCGTTTCGGCTCCTCTCCCGGCGGGGCGATCAGCAGGGCGTTCACCTCTTCCAGCAGGCGGCGGCGCTGAAACAGCGGGTGCGCCTTGGCCAGCCGCTGTTCGCCGGCCACCAGGGTGCAGGTGCCGATGCGGGGCGCCTTCAGCTTGCGCTGATTGAAGATGATCTCGTAAAGGCGGTTGTGCACCTCTGGGGTCAGGATTTCGGGATAATGGGGGCGCTGGGCCTGCCACAGGGCTTCAAATTCCTCTTCGATCAGGGCGCGGCCAGGATAAAAGTCGTAGCCGTCGCCTTTGGCGGTTTCGCCGCTTTCCGGGCGCAGGCGGGCGCGCACGCTGGGAATGGTGTTGGCGTCGCGGGCCGCGCTGCGGCGCAGATGCAGGAATTCGCCATAGGTGCGGGCGCCGCTGGCGCCAATGGCGTCGCGCAGGCGGTCCACCCCGATGGCGATCTTGCCGGTATCGTCACCGGCGCGGCGGTCGGTCTTGCGGTTGGATTTAAACCCCCGCCGCTGGTTCAGATGAAAAAAAGCCCGGCCCAGATGGTGTGGCGGGATTTTCACGTCCAATGCCGCGGCGCGCAGCAGGTAGGGATCAAGGCTTTGCAGCGCCTGGGCTTCTTCCGGCGTGGCGGGAAACAGGCCATCCTGGGCCAGGTGCTTCAGCAGGGCTTCCTGGCGTTGCACGAAACGATCACGCCGCCGCCGCATGGAGCGCGCCGTCCGGCGGTCCACCGCCAGGGAGTCTTTCGATTTCGGATCGCGTCCATCATTAAAAATACGCGAGCCCATGGCCAGAATGCCCACGGGCTTGCCGTTTTCCAGCCGCAACGCGCACCAGCCCAGGGAGTTGGTTCCCAGATCGCACCCCAATCGCCAAGCCATAAGATAACCCTTCCACGTGTGTGACCCTGCGATTTTTCTCTATTGCAGGATGTTGTCAATGGAAGTTGTGGCTTATTTTTTCTTGCGATCCTTGGTTGTTGCGATTAATGTGACTTTACAGAGAATGCGGTCTGGCTGTTAACAAGCAGCTCGTCTGCACCAGATAAGGGCGGCGCTCCGGCGCCGCCTTTTTTATGTTTGCGAAGGGAGAGTGCGAGAGGCCCGGCCTCTCGCGCCAGGGGCGCGGGGAGCAAGGCTCCCCGTCTTTCGATCGCTCCCCTCACCCAACCCTCTCCCCGGTGGGGCGAGGGCTTTTGGGGCAGGGGGTTAAACGTCGAGGTCGCGGGCGAATTTGGCGCGTTCCTGGATGAATTGGAAGCGCAATTCCGGGCGTTTTCCCATCAGTTGGTCCACCCGTTCGTTGGTCAGGCGGATTTGTTCGCGGGCCTCGGCCTGTTCGTCTTCCGAATGGTGGGGTTTGACCAGGGGCACCATCACCTTCAGCAGGGTGCGGGTTTTGGGGTCCATGGTGGTTTCCTTCAACTGCTGCGGCGGCATTTCGCCCAGGCCTTTGAAGCGGCTGATCTCCACCTTCTTGTTGGCGAAGGTGGTGCGCATCAGGGTTTCCTTATGGGCGTCGTCGCGGCCATAGACCACGGTTTGCCCGGCGCTGATGCGGTAGAGCGGCGGGCAGGCCAGGAACAGGTGGCCGTTTTCGATCAGGCCGGGCATTTCCTGGTAGAAGAAGGTCATCAGCAGCGAGGCGATATGAGCGCCGTCGACGTCGGCGTCGGTCATGATGATGACTTTTTCGTAGCGCAGCTTGTCGTCGTCGTAATTGTCGCGGATGCCGCAGCCCAGGGCTTCGATCAGGTCGCGGATTTCCTGGTTGGCGCGCATTTTGTCGAGGCTGGCCGAGGCCACGTTGAGGATTTTGCCGCGCAAGGGCAACACCGCCTGATGCTCGCGCGAGCGGCCCTGCTTGGCCGAGCCGCCGGCGGAATCGCCCTCCACCAGGAACAGTTCCGAACCTTCGGCCTGCGAGCGGGTGCAGTCGGTGAGTTTGCCGGGCAGGCGCAGTTTCTTGGTGGCGGTCTTGCGCGAGAGTTCCTTGGCCTGTTTCTTGCGCGCCCGGTCCTCGGCCCGTTCCACCATGCGCTCCAGCAGCGCCTTGGCGGCGGCGGGATCGGCCGACAGCCAATGGTCGAAATGGTCTTTCAGGGCGTTTTCCACCAGCCGGGTGGCTTCCGGCGAGGCCAGCTTTTCCTTGGTCTGGCCCTGGAACTGCGGCTCGCGGATGAACAGCGATACCACGATGGCGGCGCCGCCCATCACATCATCGGCGGTGATCTGCCCGGCGCGGCGGTTGTTCAGCATGTCGCCATACTGTTTCAGGCCGCGGGTCAGGCTGTTGCGCATCCCGGCTTCGTGGGTGCCGCCGTCCGGGGTGGGCACGGTGTTGCAGAAGGAGTTGCAAAAGCCGTCCTCGTCCTCGGGCCAGGCCACCGCCCATTCCACCTGGCCCATATCGTCGGCCAGGGGGGCGCTGCCGGAAAAGATCTGGCCGCCCAGCAGCGGCCGGCTGTCCAGCACCGAATCGAGAAAATCCCGCAGGCCGTTGGGGAACTTCAGCACCTCTTTCGCCGGGGTGGCGTCGCCCTCCTTCAGCAGGGCGGTATCGCACGACCAGCGGATTTCCACGCCGCGATAGAGATAGGCCTTGGCGCGGGCCATGCGGTAAAGCGGACCGGGGCGCAGTTTCGCCTGTTCGCCGAAGATCTGGGCATCGGGGTGGAACAGCACGGTGGTGCCGCGCCGGTTCTGGGTGGGGCCCACCAGGGTCAGCGGCCCCAGGGGCAGGCCGCGCGAATAGCTTTGCGTCCACAGCTGGCGGTCGCGCGCCACCTCCACCACCAGGCTGTCGGACAGGGCGTTGACCACCGAAATGCCCACGCCGTGCAGGCCGCCCGACACCTTGTAGGCGTCGCCGCCGAACTTGCCGCCGGAATGCAGGGTGGTGAGGATCACCTCCAGCGCCGATTTGTCGGGATATTTGGGGTGGGGATCCACCGGAATGCCGCGGCCGTTGTCGCGCACCAGGGCGGTGCCGTCGGCCTTCAGCTCCAGCTCGATCCAGCTGGCATGCCCGGCCACCGCCTCGTCCATGGCGTTGTCCAGCACTTCCGCCACCAGATGATGCAGGGCTTTGTCGTCGGTGCCGCCGATATACATGCCGGGGCGGCGGCGCACGGGCTCCAAACCCTCCAGAACCTCGATATCCTTGGCGGAATATTCGGTGCTTTTGGGGGCGGTTTGTTGGAAGAGATCAGACATGGGGCGGCATTATAGGGGGGCGGGCAGGGGGCGGCAACCCCCCTGCATACCACATGTTGAGCGATCTATTGCCTGACCGCGCCGGAACGTCTAAGGTCCGCCGTTCATGGCTTTTGCAACCGGGCCGCAAGGCCGGTCATGGGTGGGGAATGATGCGTTTTCTTTCGCTATTGGTGGCGGCCGCGCTGGCCGCGGGGTTGGCGGCCGCGCTGTGGGTGGGGTGCGATCGTCCGGTACCGGTGGCCGACTCCTGGTCGGGGCCGGTGCAAAGCGTGTCCTTCGCGCCGTTCCGGCGCGGGCAAAGCCCGCTGACCAAGGTTTATCCCACGCCGGCCCAGATCGGCGAGGATCTGAAATCCCTGGTGGGGCTGGCGCGCGGCGTGCGCACCTACACCTCCGAGGAGGGCATGGAGGTGGTGCCGGAACTGGCGGCCAAGCTGGGCCTGAAGGTGACCTTCGGGGCCTGGCTGACCAACGAGACCGAGGCCAAGGGCCGCCTGCGCAACCATCAGGAAATCGCCGCCCTGATCAAGGCCGCCAACGCCCACCCCAAGGAGATCGAGCGGGTGATCGTGGGCAACGAGGTGCTGCTGCGCCGCGATCTGACCCCCGATCAGCTCATCGCCTATATCCGCCAGGTCAAGGCGGCGGTGAAGCAGCCGGTGTCTTATGCCGATGTCTGGGCCTTTTATCTGAAATATCCCCAGGTGGCCAAGGAAGTGGATTTCATCACCATCCACATCCTGCCGTTCTGGGAGGACGAGCCGGTGTCCATCGACCATGTGGACGACTACATCGTGAAAATCGTCGATAAGATGCGCGCCGCCTTTCCCGGCAAGCCGATCCTGATCGGCGAGGCGGGCTGGCCGTCGCTGGGGCGTGATCGCGGCCCGGCGGTGGTGGATGTGGTGAACGAGGCCCGCTTCGTGCGCAAAATGGCCAATGTGGCCGCCAAATACCACTTCGATTACAACATCGTCGAAGCCTTCGATCAGCCGTGGAAATCGGCCCTGGAAAACACCGTGGGCGCCGCCTGGGGCATTCTCGACATTGATCGCCGCCCCAAATTCGCCATGTCGGGGCCGGTGGAGCAGGTGCGCGACTGGAAAAGCCGCGCCGCCCTGGCCCTGCTGCTGGGGCTGGCCGCCACCCTGGCCTGGGGGCGCAAGATCCAGGGCTTTCCCGCCCGCCTGGCCTTCGCCCTGATGGCGCAGATCCTGGCCTGGGCCACCGTGACCACCGCCTTCCATGCCGAGGCGGTCAGCTTCCGCTGGTGGCAGGATCTGTGGGCGCCGCTGCGCGCCGCCTTGGGGCTGGGGGCATCGTGGATCGCCCTGCGCCGGGCCCAGGCCTTCCTGCAAGACGGCCATCAGGCCGTGAGTGGTGGCGCCCCGCCGCCCGCCGCCTTCGGCCGCCGGGTCGGCCGGGGCGGGGTGCTGGGCAACGCCGAAAGCCTGATGATCGTCTCCGGCCTTTATGGCGTGGTGTGGAGCCTGCTGCTGCTGGTGGATGGCCGCTACCGCGATATTCCCGATATCGATTTTTCCGCCCCCTGCCTGGCCACCCTGCTGCTGCTGCTGATCCGCGCCGTCCAGGCCCGGCGCCACGGCGGCGGTCTGGGCGCCGCCCTGGCCTTCGATGGCCTGTTCAGCCCAATCCCGGTGCCCACCCGCCGCCGCGCCACGCTGCTGCGGCTGCTGGCCTGGGGGCTGGTGCTGGGCGCCCTGATGTCGGTGGGCAGTGAAGGCCTGGCCCTGGCCATGGGCGAGGATTTCGCCAAGAACCATCCGGCCCTTGGCGCCCGCATTCCCCTGGTGCTGCGGGGCATGATCGATAACCGCGAAATGGTGCTGTGGGCGGTGATGCAGCTGGTGATGGCGGTGCCCTTCCTGGCCCGCCGCCAGGAGGGGTAGGCATGGAAACGCCGCATCTCTTCATGGTGTCTCTCGGCGGTTCGGCCCAGGGCGCCAATCTGGAGCTGCACGATGTGCAGTTCGTGGCGGCGGCGGATGTGGACGAGGCGGTGCCGCTGTTGCGGCGGCGCTGGTTCGGCGATGCTAAAAGCCTGCATCTCGACGGCTATCGCCCCGTGGTGTGGGCCGATGGCCACGCCGTTACCCTGCGGCCCGCAGCGGCCGCCGCGCCGCTGGGGCTTTATTTCGTGCATATGGGCGCCTATGCCGAGGGCACGGACGGCGAACTGCATGCCGATGGCCTGTTCGTGGCCGCCTCGGCCGAGGAGGCCAAGCGCCGCGCCAAGCAAAGCCTGCTGGCCGGGGCCGAACAGCAGCATGCCGACGCCGTGCGCGCCGTGGCCGAGGTGCTGCTGCAGGCGGTGCCGGGCTGGCATCTGCATCTGACCCCGGCGCCGCGGCCGCCGGCCCTGCCGCCCGCCTGGCGGGGCTATCGTCCCATCGGGGCATGAAAAAACCCCCTCCGCCGGAAACGGCGAGGGGGTTTTGTTCGGGGCGGCGGGGGATCAGGCGGCGGCGCGCTGCTTTCCCACCAGGCTGCGCAGGGTTTCGCCGCAGCCGCTCAGATAGCAGCGCACGGTAAGGAGGGTCATCTCCTCCAGATTGTCGGGCATGGGCAGATCGTAGATCCACTTGCGCATGGCGATATGGAACACGGCGCCGTGCATGGCCCAGGCCATGTTCAGCTCCATGTCCGACAGCGGCACCTCGTCCAGGCCGGGCAGGCCGTGGCTGTGGCGCAGCTCGGCGCACAGCGGCACCAGCAGGTGGTTTTGCACGGTCTCCAGGAACCGGCTGTTGATGCCTTCCCGCTTCAGCCCGGCAAACATGAAGATGCGCACCCATTCGGGGCGGAAAATGGCGGCGCAGTAATCGCGGTAGAAGGCGCTCAGGCGATCTTCCAGCGGGCGGGCGCGGTCCTTCAGCAGCTGTTCCCACTCCGGGTTCCAGCGCTTCAGATACACCTCTTCGTACACCCGCTCGATCAGGGTGTCCTTATCGGGAAAGTAGCGGTACAGCAGGGGCTGGGTCACGCCCAGGCGCTGCGCCAGGGCGCGGGTTTGCCCCTCGAAGCCCACTTCCGCGAAAAAGCGGATAGCCTCCTCCAGAATAAGCCGCTCACGTTCGTCGCGGGGAAGGCGTTTACGCAGAGTCGCTGTCTTGTCCACGGTTTACCGCTCCACATTAATCTGGTGATAAAAATTTAAGCGGTCTGTCCTCGATTTGTCAAAGAATTAAATGCAATTTGATCTAATTTTGAGGTTGTTTCTATGCGTCGCCGCTGACGGCGGATTGACCAATATCAAGGTCTTCCTTTGGCGAACTTTCACAATGACGCCAGGTGGGGGCGGTCATCACTTCAGGATAAGCGGTCTCTAATATGCTGATTCAAATAGGAAATCATCCATACTCCGATCGGGGGCCGGTGCTGCTCCAGGCGGGGTTCCGGCCGTTTTTCCTGCTGGCCGGGCTGGCGGCGGCGCTGATGGTGCCGCTGTGGCTGGCGCAGGTGGTGCTGGGCTGGCGGGCGGCGCTGACGGTGCCGCCGCTGTTATGGCACGGCCACGAGATGGTGTTCGGGTTCGCCACGGCGGCGGTGGCGGGCTTTCTGCTGACGGCGGTTCCCAACTGGACCGGGGCGGCCACGGTGCGCGGCCTGCCCCTGGCGCTGCTGGCGGCGTTGTGGCTGGCGGCGCGCATCGGCTTTTGGGCCGGGCTGCCGGTTGCGGTCACGGCGGTGCCCGATCTGTTGTTCCTGCCGGCCCTGGGGCTGGCCCTGGCGCGGCCGCTGATCCGGGCCGGCAAGCCGCGCAACATGATGTTTCTGGGGCTGCTGGCCCTGCTGGACGTGGCCGATGCCGTGGTTCTGGCCGATATGGCCGGGCATGGCGGCTTTGGCCTGAACGGCCTGCTGGCGGCCATTTTCATTCTGCTGTTCATGATCGCGGTGATCGGCGGGCGCATCATTCCCGGCTTCACCCGCAACGGCCTGCATATGATCGGGGTTTCGTTCGAGGCCAGGCCCCGTCCCGGCCTCGACAAGGCGGCGCTGCTGACGCTGCTGGCCGGCGGCCTGCTGACGGTGGTGCCGCTGTCGCCGCCGGTGGCGGGCCTGGTGCTGGCGGTGGCGGCGCTGCTGCATGCGGTGCGGCTGGCCGGCTGGGGCGGACGCCATACGGCGCGCCTGCCGCTGCTGTGGATCCTGCATCTGGGCTATGCCTGGCTGCCGCTGGGGCTGGGGCTGCTGGCGGTTTCGGATTTCGCGCCCGATCTTCTGCCCATGACCATCGCCCTGCACGCCCTGACGGCGGGCACCATCGCCAGCATGATCCTGGGGGTGATGACCCGCGCCGCCCTGGGGCATGCGGGGCGCCCCTTGAAGCCGCACGCCCTGACGGTGGCGGCCTATGCCCTGGTGCAGGCGGCGGCGCTGGCCCGGGTGGCGGGCTGCCTGATCGATATGCGCCTGGGGCTGATGGTATCGGGCCTGTTGTGGACCCTGGCCTTCGTGCTGTTCCTGGTGGTGTACGCCCCCATCTGCCTGGCCGCCCGCGCCGATGGCCGGTAGATCAGAGCGGCCAGCCGTTGACGTGACGGGGTGGCCGGTTGCTATCAGGGAGTGATGTCGTCGCGGCCGGAGAGTTCGCCCGCCTGCAAAAAGCGGGCGAACTCGGCGGCGGGCACCGGGCGGCTGTAATAGAAGCCCTGGATTTCCTCGCAGCCCATGTCGCGCAGCATGTCCAACTGCTGGGCGCTTTCCACCCCTTCGGCGATCACCGACATCTTGAGGGAGTGGGCCATGGCGATGATGGCGCCCACGATCTCCTCGCCGGTCTGGTCCCGGCCCAGATCCTGCACGAAGGAGCGGTCGATCTTCAGGCGGTCGATGGGGAAGCGCTTCAGGTAGCTGAACGAGGAATAGCCGGTGCCGAAATCGTCGATGGCGATGGACAGCCCCATATGGTGCAGTTCCATCAGCACGTCGATGGCGGAATCGGCGTTGCGCATCACCGCGCTTTCCGTCAGCTCCAGTTCGATCAGACCCTGCGGCACCCGGTAATCATCCAGGATGCGGGTCACCGATTGCACCATGTCGGGCTGGCGGAACTGATGGGCCGAAAGGTTCACCGCCACCGGCACCGGCGTTAAGCCGTGGGCCATCCAATCCTGGATCTGCTGGCAGGCCTGCTTCATCACCGAGGCGCCGATGGGCAGGATCAGGCCGGTATCCTCGGCGATGGGAATGAAGCGGCCGGGCGGCACCATGCCGTATTCGGGATGATGCCAGCGCACCAGGGCCTCGGCGCCCACCAGCCGGCCGCTTCGGGCATCCACCTTGGGCTGGTAGTAAAGCACCAGCTCGCCCCGGTTGATGGCCTTGCGCAGATCGGTTTCCAGGCGCAGCCGCTCCATGGAATTGGCGTTCATTTCCGGGGTGTAGAAATAATAGCTGTTTTCCGCCCGTTCCTTGCTGCGGTTGACCGCCGATTCCGCCTTTTGCAGCAGATCGTCCATTTCGCCGCCATCCAGCGGGAACAGGCTGATGCCCAGGCTGGCGGTGATGAAAAGCTCGTGCCCGCCGATCTGGAAGGGCAGGGAGAAGGCATCGAGAATACGGTTGATCACCGGGTTGGCGTCGTGGGTCTGGCCCAGTTCGGCCAGGATGCAGCAGAAGGTGTCGCCCCGCAGGCGGCTGACGGTATCCTCGCCGCGCACCGAATTGGTCAGGCGCTGCGCCACGTCGCGCAGCAGGGCGTCGCCGGTTTGGTGGCCCAGGGTTTCGTTGATGGTCTTGAAGCGGTCGAGGCTGACCAGCACCAGCGCCACCTGGCGGTTGGCGCGCTTGGCCCGTTCCAGCGACTGGTTGAAGCGATCCTGGAACAGGTAGCGGTTGGGCAGCCGGGTCACGGCATCGTAATAGGTGAGATGGCGGATGGTTTCCTGGGCGCGCTTATGCTTGGAAATATCCGAAAACACCCCGATGAAGCGTTCGGGCTGGCCCAGCTCGTCGTAGATGGTTTTGATGCTCAGCCATTCCGGATAGGCCTCGCCATCCTTGCGGCGGTTCCAGATCTCGCCGGCCCATTCGCCGGTTTTGCTCAGTTCGCCCCACATGCTTTTGTAAAAAGAGGGGCTTTGCAGCCCCGATTTCAGCAGGTTGGTGGTCTGGCCGATGGCCTCGTCGCGGCTATAGCCGGAAATGCGGGTGAAGCCGGTATTGACCCACAGGATGCGGCCCTTGAGATCGGCCAGGATCACCCCTTCCGAGGTGGCTTCGAGGACCTTTTCGGTCATCGACAGGCGGGAATAAAGGGCTTTGCGCTCGGACAGATCGCGGATCACCAGGGTGAACAGGCGATGCGGGCCGCCGCGGCCCTCGGCCAGGGTCATCTGCGCCGGAAAGGTGGTGCCGTCGCGCCGCTGGCCACGGATGTCGTAGCGCCGCCGCAAGCCGGTTTCGCCGCCCGTCACCCGTTTCTTGAAGGCGGTCAGGAAGCGTTCGCAATGGTCGGGCGGCATCAGCAGCCAGATATCGCTGCCCACAAGCTCGGGGGCCGCATGGCCGAACAGGCTTTCCGCCATGCCGTTCATCGCTTCGATCGCCCCGTCCTGATCGATCACCACCACGGCGTCGTCCACGGCTTCCATCAGGGCGCGCAGGCGGCGCTGCGTCTGCTCCAGTTCCTGCGCCCCCGAGGACAGGCCGGACAGATCCAGCGCCTCCACCAGGGTGGCGGGATGTTCGCCGTGCAGGCTGGCGCCGTAGGTGATGGCGGCTTCGGTTTCCAGGCCGTCCAGGCGGCAGAGCCGGGCCAGGCGGTCGTCCTGGGCGGGCAGATGCAGGGCGGCCCAGGCCAGGCCCATCAGCTGGGTGGGGGTTTCGGCGCCCAGCAGCATGGCGCCCGCCCGGTTGATCCAGCGAATGCGGCCATCCACCAGGATGGCCAGCAGGCAGGACGACAGATCGGCCATGCGGCGGAAGCTGTCGTCGGTTTCGGTGGAGTGCGGATCGGCCTGGCGGCGGCGCAGGGTTAACAGCAGGCCGCGGCCCTTGTCCAGCAGGCGGGCCTGCCCCTGGCAGGGCACCGAGAGGCCGTCGGCGCCCGCCAGCCGGGTTTCGAAGGCGGCGCGGCCGCTGCGGGTGGCCTGTGTCAGGGCATCGGCCAGCGCCGGCTGCGCCTCCATCATGACCGCCTGGGTGAAGGCCTGGCCGCGTTCGAACAGGCTGTCGCCCACCCAGTCCTCGGCGGTGCGGTTCCAGGCCTGCAACAGGCCGTCGCCGTCCAGCAGGAAGGCGGCCTCGGGCAGATCGTCGAGGGTGGGGGCGGGGCGGCGGCGGCGGCGCTTCAGGGCCAGCGCCGCGTAGACCAGGGCCGTGGCGCCCCCCAGCGCCCCCCAGGGCAGGGGCGTTTCCGGCAGACGGCGGCCCACCGCCAGCCACAGGGCGCCCGCGCCCAGAAAGGCGGCGCTGCCGATCATGGGCGACAACAGAGGGCCGAGCAGGCTCTCTGATCCGCGTGGGAAACTGTCGTCCTTTGGGGCTGTCATGATCTTGTCGTCTGGAACGGTCTTTGCCGGAATGGCGATCGGGGGCAGTATGTGACTGTGTTTAGGATAGACTTATTCGTTCATCAGCCACAAGAGGGCCTATGCGGCAGGAGGGCTGGGATGCGTGCAAGGAGATGGCCATGATCGTGCTTTACACGGATTTCGGCGTGCAGGGCCCCTATCAGGGGCAGGTGAAAGGGGTTCTGGCCCGGATGGCGCCCAAGGAAACGATGGTGGAGCTGATGGCCGATGCGCCCCAGTGCCGCCCGCGCGAGGCGGCCTATCTGCTGGCGGCGCTGGCGCCGGAGTTCCCGGCCGGCTCCATCTTCCTGGCGGTGGTGGACCCCGGTGTCGGCGGCGAGCGTCCGGCGGTGGCGGTGCGCATGGCCGGGCGCTGGTTCGTGGGGCCGGGCAACGGACTGTTCGAGCCGCTGGCCCGCCGCTGGGGGGTGGAGAAAAGCTACGAGATCGCCCCGGCGCCGGATCAGCGCATTTCCGCCAGTTTTCACGGCCGCGATCTGTTCGCGCCGGTGGCGGCGCGGCTGGCCATGGGCCTGCGCGGCGACGAGGCCGGCCTGCAGCCCGGAGCCATGCCCCGGATGACCGATTGGCCCGATGATCTGGCCGCCGCCCTTTATGTGGACCGTTTCGGCAATGTCATGACCGGGCTGCGGGCCCAAACCCTGCCCCAGGATGCCCGCCTGCGGGTGGGGGGCACGCTGCTGACGCGCGGCCGCACCTTTTCCGACCGTCCGCCCGGCCAGCCGTTCTGGTACGAAAATTCCTGCGGTCTGGCCGAGATCGCCGTCAATCTCGGCTCGGCGGCCCAGCAGCTGGGCCTGGCTGCCGGCGACGAGGTGGAGGTGGTGTAACCCCGGCGCCGGCCCGGCTCCGGCGGTGGTTTCACTCAGCTCTTGGGCAGGGCCACGGTGAAGGTGCTGCCCTGGCCGGGAACCGAGTCCACCCAGATGCGGCCGCCGTGGCGTTCGCAGATTTTGCGGCAGGCGGCCAGGCCGATGCCGTTGCCCTCGTACGCCTCGCGCGAGACCAGGCGCTGGAACAGCACGAACAGCCGGCTATGGTGTTCGGGCGCGATGCCGATACCGTTGTCCTCCACGGCGATGCGCCACTCCTGCCCGGTTTCGTCGATCCGGATGCGGATCAGCGCCGGGCGGTCGGGAGCGCGGAACTTCAAGGCGTTCGACAGCAGATTCTGGAACAGCCGCAAAAGCTCGGAGTCGTGGCCGGGCAGGGTGGGCGGGTGCGGCGGCAGGCTCAGGGTGGCGCCGGCCTCGTCCAGGGCGGCGCGCATGTTGGCGGCCAGCATCGCGAACAGCTCCTGCAGGGAAACCGGCTGCTTTTCGGTTTTGTCGCGGCCGATGCGGGCATAGTCGAGCAGATCGACGATCATGCGGTCCATGCGGTGGGCGCCTTCGGTGGCGAAGGCGAGGAATTCCCGCTCCTCGCTTTCCAGGCGGCCGCCAAGCTGGCGTTCCAGCAGGGTCAGATAGCTGGAAATCATGCGCAGCGGCTGGCGCAGATCGTGCGAGGCCACATAGGCGAACTGTTCCAGTTCGGCATTGGAGCGCTTCAGATCCTCCTCCAGGCGGCGGGCGGCGGTAATGTCCTCGGCGGTCCAGACCACGCCGAGATCGGGGCGTTCGGCATCCACCATCTTGCCGCCCAGGCGCACCCAAACCTCGGTGCCGTCCTTGTGATGCATGGCCACGCTTTCGCTGAAAACGCCGCCGGCGCGGATCAGGGGGTAGGCCCGGTTTCCCAGATCGGCATAGTGTTCCGGATCGCCGTAAAGCTGGCGGGAGTTTTCCCGCAGGATCTCGGCCTGTCGCAGGCCGTAGATGCGGGCAAAGGCGTCGTTGGCCTCCAGGATCACCCGCTCGAAGCTGACGATGGCGATGCCGACCGGGGTATTGTCGAGAATGGCCTGGCGGTGGGCGGCCAGATCGCGGATGCGCTGTTCGGCCTGGATGCGTTCGCTCACATCCTCCTTGATGCCGAGGAAATTGACGATGCGGCCCTGGGCGTCGGTGATGGGGCTGAGGCGGGCCTGTTCCCAATAAAGACTGCCGTCCTTGCGCTTGTTGCGGAAAAGGCCGCTCCAGGGGCGCCCCGCCGTCAGTTCGGCCCAGATGGCTTCGTATTCGGCCTGGGTGGTTTCGCCCGATTTCAGCAGGCGGGGATTATCGCCCACGACTTCGGCGGCGCTGTAGCCGGTAATGCGCGAGAAGGCGGCATTGACATAGTCGATGCGGCCGTCGCGGTCGGTGATGACGATGGAAACGGGGCTTTGATCCACCGCCGCCACCAGTTTGCGCCGTTCCTGCTCCAGCCGCTGCCGTTCGGTCACGTCGGTCACCAGGGAATAGAGCAGGGTTTGCCCGCGCAGGCGCATGGGGCCGGAAAAAACCTCGACGTCGCGCAGGGCGCCCGATGCCAGCCGGTGCCGGAAATGCAACCGCTGCTTGCCCACGCCGACGCGGGCCATGGCGGCGATGCAGTCTGGCAGCGGCAGGGTGTTGATGTCGCTGATCTTCAGGGCCTTCAGCATGGCGGGGCCATAGCCGTAGAAGCCGCAGGCGGCGCCGTTGGCGTCCACGATGGCGCCGGTGGCGGGATCGACGATCAGCATGGGCATCATGGCGCTGGTGAACAGTTCGCGGTAGCGCTCCTCGCTGGCCCCCAGTTCGTCCAGGGCGGTGCGCAGGGTTTCGGTACGTTCGTCCACCTGCTGGCGCAGTTCCCCCTCGCGCCCGGTTTGCAGCAGCAGGAACAGGCTGATCAGGGCCGTGCTCAGCAGCACGGCGGCCAGCAGCACGCCCGAGTGGTCAAGCTGGTTCTCGGCGATGAAGGCGGCGGTGGGGGCCACGAGAAAGCTCCACTGCCGGCCGCCGAAGGGGATGGCCTGCCGGTATTGCAGATCGGTATTGTTGCCCAGCAGGCCCTGGCCGTGCAGGGCGAAGGGGGCGAAGGCCGCCGTACTGCTGCCGGCCAGCCGTTGCGGGGCGCCGGGGCCGCTGTCGTCCATCAGCCAGTAGTCGAGCCCGGAGAGATCGAGGGGCGCCAGGGCCTGGTTGGCCAGATCCTGCGGATTGATCGCCGCCAGCACGAAGCCAAGCGGTTCGGTGCTGATATCTCCGCCGGGGCTGGGGCGGTGCGCCGGGGCGGCCAGCAGCACCACCTGCGAGCCGTCGGGCAAGGGCAGGATGGCGCTGGCGGCCGGGCCGTTCTCCTGGCCGGCGCGGTCCAGAAGGGCGCGGGTGGCCGGCAGTGCCGCCAGATCAAGGCCGGCGGGCAGCACGTTCTCGGGTTCGGCGAACAGCAGGGGATAGTAGGAATCCCGCGGCAGGGCGGGGATCAGGCCGGTATCGCGCCGCGGTTCGCGGATGTGAAATCCGGCCTGGCCGCTTAAGGCCGGATCGGCCTCCAGGGTGGCGCGCTGGCTCCGGTCCACGCGGGGCGCCCAGGCCAGGGTGGCGATGCCGGGATAGCTGCGGCGCAGAAAGTGGGCGTAACGCCGGAATTCCGTGGGGGTGATCTCGGCGGAGTGGGCCTCGAAGGCCTGCAGGGCATCCAGGGTGCGGGCCCGGCTTTCCAGCATTCTTTCCAGGGCGGCGCCCAGGTCGCTGCCCTGGTCATGCACCTGCGCCGCCAGGAACTGTTGCTCGGTGGCGCGGGTGTAAAGCACCAGGGCCATGGCCGCCGTGAACAGGATCAGGCTGCCGATGCCGAGAACCGGCGCGCGCCGGCGCCAATCGCGCCGGGGCAATTGGAACAGCGACAGGGTGACCGGCGTGAACAGGAACACGCCCACGCAGTCGCCGCCCCACCAGGCCCCCCAGGCGGCGGGCAGATCCGCAAGGCTCAGGCCGTGCCGGAGCCACAGGGCCAGCAGATCAAGCGAGGTGCCGACGGCGCAGGCGGCAAGCCCCCCCAGGCCGAACAGCCACAGGATATGGCGGATGGAGCGCAAGGGATTGGGATAGTGGCCGAAGCGGCGCAACAGGGCGGCGCCGCACCAGGCCTGGAGAACGGCGGCGGCGGCGCTGAGAAGGGCCACCGGCAGCGAGTTGAGGGGCGAGGCGCCGGCATCCAGGCTCAGGCAAAGGGCCAGTGAGCCAAGAAACAGGCCGGGCCACAGACGCCGGCCATCCAGCAGAAACACCGCCAGCGCGAAACCGGCCGGAGGCCAGATCAGGGCGCTGTAGTCAGGGGGGATGGCCAGTTCCAGGCCCAGGCGCCCCAGAACGAACTGGGTGGCGGCAACGGCTAGAATAAGGCGGAAAACCCTGAAATACCGCAAAAATGGCTCCGCGTTCCGTATTGACGTCTCGGGCTCGATATTTAGGGTTAGGCTATATCATCTTAAGGTATAAAACCAAGTGGTAATTTCGGAGGGGGGTCAGGGGCGCGGCGGCTGAAAGGCGCGCCAGGCGGCGCCCAGCAGCACGGCGCCCAGGCCCAGGCCCAGGCCGATCAGAATGATCCCGGTCATATGATCACGCACCAGGGGGATGTTGCCGAACCAGTAGCCGGCGCCGAGCAGGGTGATCACCCAAAGCGCCGAGCCCAGCGAGGTCAGGACCATGAAACGGCGCAGGCGGATTTCCACCACGCCGCCGATGAAAGGGGCAAAGGTGCGGATGATGGCCAGGAACGGCGCCAGCAGAAAGGTGAAGCCGCCTTTGCTTTCATAAAAGGCGTGGGTGCGCAGCAGGGCGCTGCGGTCGAGCCAGCGGAATTGCCCGGAGAAGGCGCGGTGTCCCACCAGCCGCCCCAGGCCGTAATTCACCAGATTGCCCAGGGCGGCGGCCAGCAGCAGCGCCGGCAGCAGCACCCAAAGATCCAGGCGTCCGGAGGCGCAATAGGCCCCGGCAAAGAACAGCAGCGGATCGCCCGGCAGGAAGAACAGCGGCAAAAAGCCGATTTCCAGGAAAATGACGGCCGACAGGATCAGATAAACCTGGGTGCCGTAGTGGAGCACCAGGGTGCCGAGATCCTGATCGATATGCAGGGTGAGGTAGAGAAAATGCAGCCAGTCCATGGCGGATCACACATCCCGAAAAGCATCAAGGCGGCCTTGCGCCGCCTTGATCCTATTATATCAGTCGAGATTTGATTTTGTCACCGGGGCCGGTGGCGCCGCCGAGGGGGCCGTGGCCGCCGGGGCATCGTAGCCGCCGCCCGCCGGAACGGCGCCACCGCCACCGCCCATGGGGGCCATGGTCAGAATCACTTCGCCGCCGATGGCGTCGTCCTTGAACTGGATGGTGCAGACGCGGCTGCCGCGCTGCCAGGTCTGGATGCTGATGGCGGCCCGCACCGAGGTGATTTCCTGCCAGCCGAACTTGGGCATCTCGTCGTGATAAAGGTCGTAGAGCTGGCTTTCGTTCTGGCTCCACGAGGAATAGATCAGGCGGCCGGTCCAGGTTTCGCCGTGGCCCAGCAGCAGCGAGCGCTCCACATCCATGCTGGCCCGGCTGGGCACCGGAATATCGGAGAACTGGGCGAAGCTGGGAGTGGGCGTGCCGGCATTATTGCCCTTCGAGGCGTTGGCGCAGGCCGACAGCGCCAGGGCGGCGACAAGAACAGCGATGGCCGACCACTTCATATCCTGCTCCCCTGGCTGCATTTACACTTTACCTTGTAGCACGGCTTTATTCCGGTGTCATCTTGACCTGTGGCAGGCCGCCCTGCATGGTAGGATCATGGCTGAAGAGATCCCATCCATGGACCGGGCCGTGTTGTCGGGCCTGCAATTGTCGCCGCTGTTCGCCGGGCTTCCGGCGGCCGATCTCGCGCTGCTGGCCGGGCAGGCGCGGATGGAGGTGCATGGCGACGACGAAACCCTGTACCGTCAGGGCGATGCCGCCGACCGCTTCTATCTGCTGCTCGACGGCCATGTGGAGATTTCGGTGCACGAGGGCGGACGGCGCAGCGTGCTCGATGTGGTGGGGCGCGGCACTCTGCTGGGCGAGGCGGCCTTTTACATGGACAACCGCTATCCCATCACCACCCGCAGCATCGGCCATGCCCGGCTTTTGCGGATTCCCTCGGCGCCGTTCCTGGCGGCGCTGGAACAGCGGTTCGATCTGGCCTTGCGCCTTCTGGGCGCCATGTCGGTGCGCATGCGCCAATTGGTGGCCCAGATCGCCCGCCTGAAGCTGAAAAACACCGCGCAGCGGCTGGCCGGCTTCCTGCTGGCCCTGACCGCCAAAACGGAAGGGCCGGCGGTGGTGCGCTTCCCCTACGACAAGCGTCTGGCGGCGGAAAGCCTGGGCATGACGGCGGAAAGCCTGTCGCGGGCCCTGGCCCGGCTGGCCGAACTGGGGGTGGAAAGCCGGGCCGAGAATGTGGTGGCCATCGCCGATCTGGGCCGTCTGAGCGAATTTTGCGCCGAGGAGGGCGAGGAATGAGCCTGTCTGCCGCCGATCTGGCCTTTGTGCGGGGCGTGCCGATGTTTTCCGGCCTGGACGAGGATCTGGTGCGCGCCCTGCTCGACGAGGCGGTGGTGCGCGTTCTGCCCGAAGGCGGCCTGCTGTTCGGCCGCGGCGATGTGGCCGCGCATTTCTTTTTGTGCCTGGAGGGCAGGGTGCATCTCTTCGCCCTGACCGCCGGCGGCGAGCAATCCATCATCGAGGTGGTGGACCGCGGCCAGACCTTCGCCGAGGCGGCCATTTTCGCCAATATGCGCTATCCCCTGAACGCCGAGGCCATGCCCGGCACCCGCCTGCTTGAAATCCCCGGCGCCCCCTTCATCCGCCGCCTGTCCGACATGCCGGGGCTGGTGCCGCGCCTGCTGGCCTCGCTGACCGGCTGGCAGCGGCGGCTGATGGCGGAAATCGGCGATCTCAAGGGGCGCAGCCCGGCCCAGCGCCTGGGCGCCTTCCTGCTGGCCCTGCTGCAAAACGCCGGCAGCGCCGGCGGCGAGGTGCAGCTGCCGTTCAGCAAGGCGGCCCTGGCCAGCCGCATCGGCATTTCGCCGGAAAGCCTGTCGCGCGCCCTGTCGCGGCTGAAGTCCATCGGGGTGGAAAGCCGGGGGCGCGATCTTCACGTGGCCGATCCCGAAGCCCTGCGGCGGTTCTGCGGGCTTGATTAATCTTTAGGTCTAAAAACTTGCGAAATGTGCGCGCGTCGGTATAAGTCGTTCCGCGCCCTGGTCCGCTTCACTCTTGCCTAAGGTCAAGGGGCTCGACAACCGTTCAGGGTAGAACCTTTGTCCTGGATTGGAGAGGCTATGACCCTGGTAACCCTTGATGTGCGCCCGCTGCTGGCGGCGGGGGAAGATCCCCTGGACAGCGTGGTGGCGGCCGCCACGCCGCTGACGCCCGAGGACGAACTGGTGCTGGAAGCGCCGTTCAATCCGCTGCCCTTGCGTAAAATTCTGGCCCGCATCGGCTTTTCCTCAGAGGCCTTGTCCGCCCCCGGCGGGATGTGGCGCATCGCCTGCCGCCGGGATGGGCGGGGGGCGCTGTCGGGCCCCGAGGAGGGCTGCGCCGGTCTGCCCGCCGAGGCGCCGCTGTGGCGCGAGGACGGCCAATTGCACATGGATGTGCGCGGCCTGGCCATGCCGCTGCCGCTGCGGGCCATTCTGCGCCTGGCCGGCACCCTGGATCACGCCGAAACGGTGATCATCCATCACGAGCGCGATCCGTTGTTCCTTTACGCCGAACTGGCCGAACTGGGCTGGCGGCTGGAGCGGCTGGACGATGCCGCGCCGGGCGAATTGCGCTTCCGGCTGATCTGGGGCCATTAGGCATGTTCGGCGATTTCATGATGGGGGCCAAAAGCCGCCTGCTGCCGCTGTCGCTGCCGGGCCGGTTCTTCCTTACCGCCGCCCTGTTCCAGGTGGCGGCCTGGGGGCTGCTGCTGGTTTTCGCCGATCAGGCGGTGGGATTCGAGGGCGGGCCCGGCCCGGTGCTGGCCTCGCTGCATGCCGTAACCCTGGGGGTGCTGGCCATGACCGGCATGGGCGCCGCCTTTCAGCTGCTGCCGGTGGCCACCAAGCAGCCGGTGCGCTCCGAAGCCGCCTGCAAGGCGGTGTTCTGGCTTTATGTGCCCGGCCTGCTGCTGCTGGGGCACGGCATGAGCACCGATCAGCCCTGGGCCCTGATGGCCGGGGGCGGGCTGGTGGTGGCGGCGTTGCTGCTGTTCGGCTTTCTGCTGGCCGATAATACCCGCCGCGCCGGCGATATGCGCATCGTCACCCTGCATGCCTGGCTGGCCCTGGCCTCGCTGCTGGCGCTGCTGACCCTGGCGGCGCTGCTGATCCGGGGCTTTATTACGGGCTTTTCCATGGATCATCGCCTGCTGGGACTGGCCCACGCGGTGATCGCCGCCTATGGCTTCATGGGCATGCTGGCCATGGGCTTCAGTTTCGTGCTGATCCCCATGTTCTGCCTGTCGCCGCCGCCCGATGTGCGGTTGGGCGCCGTGGCCGCCTGGTGCGCTCTGGCCGCCCTGCTGCTGACGGCGGCGGGCCTGCTGGCGGCGCTGCCGCCGCTGGTGCCGCTGGGCGGCGCCGTGGGGCTGGTGGCGGCGGGATTGCACCTGCGCGTCATGGCCAAGGTGATGAAAAGCCGCATGCGCCGCAAACTGGGCGACAGTTTCATCCTGATCCGCCTGGGCTGGGCGCTGCTGCCGCTGTCCATCCTGGCCGGCATGGCCACCAGCGTTGGCCTGGCGCCCGCGCGCCTGGGGCCGCTGTTCGGTTTCTGGCTGGTGTTCGGCTGGCTGCTGACCTTTCTGCTGGGGGTGCTGCAGCGCATCCTGCCGTTTCTGGCCTCCATGCATTCGGTGCGCCCCGGCGTCAAACCGGTGCTGGTGTCGGCCCTGACCCCCGATCGCACCCTGCGCCTGCATCTGATTTTGCATGTATCGGCCCTGGTCCTGGTTTCGGCCGGGCTGGCCGGGCAATGGGCCCTGGCGGTGCGTCTGGGCGCCGCCGGCGGCGCCGCCGGCGCCCTGGTTTATCTCGCCTTCGTGACGCAGGTGCTGTGGCGCCTGCACCGCCATTGTCATCCCCCCCAGTCCTGAAGGAGCCCTCCGGCATGTACGCTCAAACCCAAATCGGCACCCTGCTGCACGAGGAACACCTGCACACCCTGGCCGCCCTGCAGCGGCTGGAAGCCTTTCTGTCGCGCCAGGGCAACCGCAAGGCGCCCGATGTCGGCGATGCCGGCGTGCGCGATATTCTGAGCCATCTGCTGACCGATGTGGCCGCCGAGGTGGACCGGCATTTCGGTTTCGAGGAAGGGCATCTGTTCCCGGTTTTGAATCAGCGCGGCGAAATGGGCATCGCCATGATCCTTACCGAGGAGCATCGCACCATCCTGCCGCTGGCCAAGGACCTGGCCGCCCTGGCCGCCAGCGCCCTGGAGGCGGGCGGATTTTCGCCGGAGGCCTGGCGCGATTTCCATGATCGCGGCGGCGAACTGTGCGAACGCGAGATGTTCCATATCCAGAAAGAGGAAATGGGCCTGCTGGCCGCCATTTCCATGTTCGTGGATGCCGCCGACGATGCCGAGCTGGCGGTCGCCTATCGCGCCTTGCAGCAATAGCGGCTAGAGTGGCGCCGGTTTTAAGAAAGAGGCGCCGCGATGAGCAAGAAGGACAAGCCGGGCCGCCATCAGCGCATGCTGGCGGCCTATGGCTTCGGTTTGTTTTCCCTGCCGCGCTACCGCGAGATCCGGGGCGAGGGCTGGCAGATCCGCCATCACCTGCCCAGCATGTCGGAGGGCTATCTCACCCCCTCCTTCGTCGAGGGCAACCGCTTCGTGCTGTATCAGGGGCGGCGGCCTTGGATGTCCACCGGGCTGTTCGAGGTGGAAAGCCACGCCTTTCATGTGCATGCCGCGCACGGCCTGGTGGTGGTGGCCGGGCTGGGCATGGGCATGTACGCCTTTGCCGCCTGCGCCAAACCCCAGGTGGAGCGGGTGGTGGTGGTGGAGCGCGATGCGGCGGTGATCGCCATGTTTTCCGCCGCCGCCGGGCTGGAAACCTGGCCGGATCGCCATAAGCTGATCATTGTTCAGGCCGATGCTCTCGATGCGGCGCTGGCGGAACGGCTGACCGAGCCCTGCCAGGGCCGCGCCGCCGATTATTTCTATGCCGATATCTGGCCGCTGACCCCCGATGCCACGGCGCCGCCGCAGGCCGGGGCCATGGTGCGGGCCCTGGCCCCCAAGGCGGCGGGCTGGTGGGGGCAGGAGCTGAATTTCGGACAGTGGTGCCTGGAACGGCGGCGCCCCATCGATGGCGCGGCTTTGGCGGATTACGCCGCTCTTTGCGGCGTGCCCATTCCCGCCGACGCGGGCTACGCCGCCTTCTGCCGCGATGTGGCGGCGGTGAACCATGCCCTCATCGCGCCGCGCCCGCCGCGCCGCCGGCCCTGGTGGCGGCGTTTTTTTGGGGCGGGATCTGAAAACCTCAATAGTGGCGCAGCAGCCCCACCAGACGGCCCTGCACCTTGACGCGGTCGGGGCCGAAGATGCGGGTTTCGTATTTCTGATTGGCCGGTTCCAGGGCGATGGAGGCGCCCTTGCGGCGGATGCGCTTCAAGGTGGCCTCGTTCTCATCCACCAGGGCCACCACGATGGTGCCGTTCTCGGCGGTATCGCAGCGGCGCACGATGATGGTGTCGCCGTCCAGGATGCCGGCATCAATCATGGAATCGCCTTCCACCGTCAGGCAGTAATGCTCGCCCCGGCCCAGCATGGCGGCGGGCACGCTGATGGTATCGGGGCCGCGCAGGGCCTCGATGGGGGTGCCGGCGGCGATCTTGCCCCACAGGGGCAGGTCGTGCGCCTCGGCCGGATTGGCCACCGGCGCTCCGGCCAGAACCGGCGAGAAATTGCCTTTGATGACGTTGGGGGTAAAGGCGGCGGCGGCAACGGGGGCCGCCTCGGCCTCGTCGGCCTGCGGCAGCAGGCTGTTTTCCGGCAGCTTCAGCACTTCCAGGGCGCGGGCGCGGTGCGGCAGGCGGCGGATGAATCCGCGCTCCTCCAGGCCGGTGATCAGGCGGTGGATGCCCGATTTGGATTTGAGATCCAGGGCCTCCTTCATCTCATCGAACGAGGGCGAAACGCCGCTGGCCTTCAGGCGCTGGTCGATGAACATCAACAGTTCATATTGCTTGCGTGTCAGCATCTCGCACTCCCGCGCGCCCGGATCACAACATATGGAACAAACCCGCAACGCCTGCATTTGTTCTAGTTTGGTTCCGCCCCGGCGTCAAGGGGAATAGGGTATGATACCGGCCAACCATTGAAGTGACTCGTTGGCCGGTATCCAGCGAGCATTGAGCGAGCGGCCAAGGCGGCGGATGCCGCCGCCCGGCGAGGGACGATACAACCGGTCAATTCATTGGGCGGTTGGTATGATACCGGCCAACCGTTGACGTGACGGGTTGGCTGGTTGGTATGAGGAGTGCCGCGCGAAAGCCGGGTGCGGTCAGGCCGGATCGGCCAGCAGGGCGCGGGTGGCGGCGGTTACGTCGGCATGGCGCATCAGGGATTCGCCGATCAGGAAACGGCGGGCGCCGCAGGCGGCCATGCGGGCCAGATCGGCGGGGGTTTTCAGGCCGCTTTCCGCCACCAGCACCCGGCCGGGCGGCAGTTTGGCCGCCAGCCGTTCGGTGGTGGCCAGATCGGTGGTCATGGTTTTCAGATTGCGGTTGTTGACGCCGATCAGCGGCGAGGCCAGGGCCAGGGCCCGCTCGAACTCGGCCTCGTCGTGCACTTCCACCAGCACGTCCATGCCCCAGGCGCGGGCCTCGGCCTCCATTTCGGCGGCCAGGGCATCGGGCAGGGCGGCCATGATCAGCAGAATGCAGTCGGCGCCCAGGGCGCGGCTTTCGGCGATCTGCCACGGATCCACCATGAAGTCCTTGCGCAGGGCGGGCAGGGGCACGGCGGCGCGGGCCGCCCGCAGGTAGGAGTCGTCTCCCTGGAAATAGGGGCTGTCGGTCAGCACCGACAGGCAGGCGGCGCCGCCGGCCAGATAGGCCCGCGCCAGGCCGGGCGGATCGAAGTCGGGGCGGATCAGCCCGGCCGAGGGCGAGGCCTTCTTGATTTCGGCGATCAGGCCGTATTGCCCGGCGCCGGTCTTGGCTGCCAGGGCGGCGGCGAACCCGCGCGGCGGCGTTTGGGCGCGGGCCTCGGCCTCGACGGTGGCTTGCGGACGCCGGGCCTTGGCCGCGGCCACATGGGCGCGCTTGTCGGCGCAGATCTTGGCGAGAATGTCGCTCATGCCCTGAAAGACCATCCTGTCAGCGGTTGGTGATGGCCACCAGCTGATCCAGGGTGCGGCGGGCCGCCCCCTGATCGATGCTGGCGGCGGCCAGGGCCAGGCCCTGGGGCAGATCGGCGGCGCGGCCCGCCACCACCAGGGCGGCGGCGGAATTGAGCAGCACGATATCGCGGTAGGGACCGGGCTCGCCGTCCAGCAGGCGGCGCAGGGCGGCGGCGTTGGTCTCGGCGTCGCCGCCCTTGAGGGCGGCGGCGGGCACGCGGGGCAGCCCCACCTGTTCCGGGGTGATCTCGAAGCGTGCCACCCGGCCCTGATGCCATTCCGCCACCTGGCTGGGGCCGGTGGTGGTCAGCTCGTCCAGGCCGTCGCCGCCATGCACCACCCAGGCCCGTTCGGCGCCCAGGCGGCCCAGCACCTCGGCCAGGGGCTCCAGCCACTGGGCGGCGAACACTCCCATCACCTGATGGCGGGTACCGGCGGGGTTGGCCAGCGGCCCCAGCAGATTGAAGATGGTGCGGGTGCCCAGCTCGACGCGTGGCCCGGCCACGTGGCGCATGGCGGCATGATGGCGGGGCGCCATCAGAAAGCCGATATGGATCGACCACAGGGCCTCGCGCACCAGGGCGCTGTCGGCGTCGATCTTCACCCCCAGGGCCGCCAGCACGTCGGCCGAGCCCGATTTCGACGACAGGGCGCGGTTGCCGTGCTTGGCCACCGGCACGCCGCAGCCGGCCACCACCAGGGCGGCGGCGGTGGAGATGTTGTAGGTGCCGGAGGCATCGCCGCCGGTGCCGCAGGTGTCGATGGCGCCGGGCGGGGCGTCGATGGCGGCGGCCTTGGCGCGCATGACACGGGCGGCGCCGGTGATTTCGGCCACGGTTTCGCCGCGCACTCTGAGCGCCATCAGAAAACCGCCGATCTGGGCCGGAGTGGCATCGCCCGACATGATGATGTCGAAGGCGGCGGCGGCCTCATCCTCGCTCAGGCGCTCACCGGCGCCAACCCGCGCCAGCACGGCCTTCATCTCGGTGCCCACGGAGGCGGGAGCGGTCATGGCGGTGGTCCTTTTAGCGGCGATGATGGGCGCGGGCCATGGCCAGGAAGTTCCCCAGCATCTTGTGGCCGTGCTCCGAGGCGATGCTTTCCGGATGGAACTGCACGCCGTGGATGGGCCGGCTGCGGTGGCGCAGGGCCATGATCAGGCCGTCATCGGTCCAGGCGGTGGTTTCCAGGCAGTCGGGCAGCGAGGCGCGCTCCACCACCAGCGAGTGATAGCGGGTGGCCAGGAAGGGCGAGGGCAGGCCCTCGAACAGGCCCTGGCCGTTGTGATGCATCTGCCAGGTTTTGCCGTGCACCGGCACCGGCGCCCGTACCACCTTGCCGCCGAAGGCCTGGCCGATGGCCTGATGGCCCAGGCACACCCCCAGCAATGGAACCCGGTCCGCCGCCGCCGCGATCAGCCCCAGGCAGATGCCGGCCTTGTCGGGGTCGCAGGGGCCGGGCGACAGCACGATGCCCTCGGGCCGCAGGGCCAAGGCCTGGTCCACCGAAAGGGCGTCGTTACGGACCACCCGCACCTCGGCCCCCAGCTCGCCCAGATAGTGCACGAGGTTGTAGGTGAAGCTGTCGTAGTTATCGATCAGAAGGAACATGGCGGAAAACCGGCTGGCTCGTAAGGATCGGGAAGAATGCAATCCGCGAGGGGGAGCGTCAAGGCCGGGTTTGGCGCCGTTGGGAATAAGGGGGCGGCGGTAGGGAGTTGCGAAATTGGCCTTGCAATTTTCACCGCCGTGTGGATAGATGAGGCATTCGAATTTGTTGGGCCTTTCCCACGGTTGCCTCTGGCAACAGGTTTATCCTGGATTTCCCTATAACTGAATTTGATGCATTGCGCATGTGGCGCGATGTAACGCCAGCCTATGGGAGACATATATGTCCACTGGCACTGTGAAATGGTTTAACGCCACCAAGGGTTTCGGGTTCATTCAGCCGGAAGACGGTTCGGCCGATGTGTTCGTGCACATCTCCGCCGTGGAGCGTTCGGGCCTGGGCCAGCTGCTGGAAGGCCAGAAGGTGTCCTTCGAGCTGGAGCGTGGCCGCACCGGCAAGATGGCCGCCATCAACCTGCGCGCGGCCTGATACCGGGCCGGGGCGCCCAGGCGCCTCAGGATGAGGGATAAGGGGGAAGGGACCGAAAAGTCCCTCCCCCTTTTTCTTGTACGCCCAGCATGGTCGCCCTCTTGTGGGGGGAATCCCACCGTAAGCTGGTCACGGTGCACGAAGTGAAGCGCAACTGCGGAAGGGTGACCGACCGTGGAGAGGAAGCGTGGATCGAATCTGCGGGCCGATGGGCAAGAACCGGATAGAAGGCGTTGCCGACCAGGGCGAGCGGGCATGAAACCGCAAAGCTTCCGTGATCAAAGGGAAGCGGCGTAAATCCGGCGGTCGTGCAGTGAAGGAGTGCGTCCTTACCTGGGGAGATCTCGCCTCATGTCTGAAAGGACGGCGGTGTCGAGCCGGAGCGAGAAGTCAGCCGAGGCCGACAAGCCGATGGCGACGTTCAAGCAACGCATCCGGTAACTGATCCGGTAACTGACCCGCCGCTCCGGCGGGCGCAGCATCCAGGATGTGGCGGACCGTCTGCGATCCTATGTCCTGGGATGGAAGGCTTATACCGCCCGGCCAATGAATTGACCGGTTGTATCGTCCCTCGCCGGGCGGCGGCACCGGCTGTGGGCGATCCAACTCAAGCAGTGGAAGCGCGGCAGGACCATATACAGGGAATTGCGGGCGATGGGAGCAAAGCCCGCAGCCGCGCGACAGGTGACGGCCAATAGCCGTCGATGGTGGCGCAACAGCGGGATTCTCCTCAATGCCGTGGTGACCTTGGCCTGGTCGGACAAGCTGGGGATGCCCCGTCTCTCTTGACCTCAACTCTTCGAACCGCCCGGTGCGGACCCGCATGCCGGGTGGTGTGGCAGGGGAACGATCCGGAAGGATCGTCCCCTATGCCGATTACATTTCCGCCGGCTCATCCTCGCCGCGATCCTCATCCTCGTCCTCGCTGCGATCCTCGGTCTCGTCCGGCGGGCTCTCTTCGGAGGAGGCATGGTCCGGGAGCGGCGCGGCAGAGGGCCGGGGCCATCCGCCGGAGCGCGACGGGCGGCGGGGCGGGGCCGGCGGCGGCTCCACATGCTCCACGCCGCATTTCGGGCAGACTGCGGGTTGACGTGATAAATCGTAGTAGCGGGTTCCGCACTCCTGGCAGAGACGCTTTTTGCCTCGGTCCGCCTGAAGGATGTGTAAGGGTTTGTCCATCCTGAAATCCTTAATGCCGGCTTCGCCTTATTTGGCGCTGCGGGTGATTTTCTTGATATCGCCGCGCAGGCAGCCCGATGCCGCGGCGATCTGGCGATCCTGTTCGGCGATGTAGGCCTTGGCGGCATTTTCCTCGTCCTGCCCGGCGCACTCGCTGGCGGGAACCTTGCGGTTGGAACTGCGCGAACCGTCGTCGTAGAAGACGTCGAACAGAATGGTTTGGTTGTTTTTACTCTTCGCGCGGGCGTTCAGTGCCATTTTGATCCTCGTTTGATTCGGCTGAGTCCGCCTCCGCGGGGGACGCGCCGTCGGTGCTAGTCCGGCGCGCGGCCCGCGCCGCAAGCTTTTCCTGTTTCCGGGTTTCCTTGCTGCGTGTGCGTTCGGTCCGGTCCAGCCGGTAATTGGGCTTAAAGGGCATGAGCCCTCCTGTTCTGGAAGAAGGCGGGAGCCAACGGAGGCGGTTGCCGGTTCCGATGCGTGACCGGAGCGCAAGGGAGCCCGGATTGGTCCGGAGGTGAGGGCGGGGCATGCCCGGTGTATGGTGTTGTTGTGGATTGCAAGAAGCCCCCCGAAATACCGTATGTCTCTCCGAGGCGGCCTCGAAGGAGCGTTAATCGGTTTTGGGAGGAATCCAGGTGCGGCGTCGGCACCGTCCGGAGTGTGAGAAACCCACCATCTGCGACGCCCAGGAGGGTGGCAGCATGACGGCCGATTTACAATAAGAATCGCCGTGCGAAGCCTTCGGCCCGCCCCCCCCCCCGCGCTCCGCCAGAGGGGACGGATTTGAAATTAAGGGGTTTCCGTTTCATTCTCATGCGGAGAAACGGAGGCAATGATGATAGGATCGAATGGCTGGCTCTCCGTGGAGTGGGGTGGCCGGCGCAAGGCGGTTTTCGAGCGGAACGGAGGGCGGATCCGATGCCTATTCCTCAACTCCTGTCCTCCACCATGGACGTTTATCAGCGCTATCTGACCGGCACTGGCGGCAGCAACGGCAGCGCGTCCACCACCTCCTCGACCGATACCACCTTTCTGAACCAGGCCTTGTCGGGGCAGGGCTTGAGCGCCAGCCAGCAGGCGGCGGCGCAGGATGAACTGCGCAGCCTGACCATCGGCAGCCTGTTCAGCGCCGCCGGTGTTTCGGTGGATACCAGCTATCTCGATCAGGCCGTGGCCGGGGGTGGGCTGTCGTCGGGGCAGCTGTCGGCGGCGCAGGGCGAACTGCAGCAGCTTCTGATGAACAGCCTCATGGGGCAGGCTTCCTCCAGTTATGCCCGCTGGCAGTCGGGCAGCACCAACATGTCGGGCTCGGGGCTGCAAACGCCCACCCTCGATCAGGCCCTGTCGGACGGCACGCTGAAGCCCGGCGATCTGAAAACGGCGCAAAGCGAGCTGGAACAGCGAAACCGCGATCTGCTGCTGAACATGATGGCCTGAGCAACAGGGGGCGCCGATGGCCGGGCCGCTTTCCGCTGGACGGGGCGATGAGGACGGGCGCCATCATCGCAGACTGGACCGGGCGGTCGGTCGTCTCGAGCGGCGTCTGCCCGAATGGGGTGGCAGAGTCTTGCGCGTTCTACGCGCCCCTTCGGCGGTTTGGCTGCGTCTGATCGCCGGCGGCGCGCTGGTGCTCGGCGGCCTGTTCAGTTTCCTGCCGGTCTTGGGGCTTTGGATGCTGCCGTTGGGCCTGATTTTGCTGGCCTACGATATTCCTCCGCTCCGCCGCCCGGTGGGCCGGTTTCTGGTTCTGGGAGAGCGGCTGTGGCGTAAATGGCGGCTTGGTCGTCCGCTCCGGCGCCGCACCCCGACGGGCGGATGATGCCGCCCGCTCCCCAGCCGGTTCAATGACCGCGGTGGGCGGCGAAGGCGATTTTATCGAGATATCCCATCAGAACGGCGGACACCACGAAGGTCAGGTGAATGATCACCAGCCACAGCAGTTTGTCGTCGTTTATGGCCGAGGCGTTCATGAACGCCTTCAGCAGATTGATGGAGGAAATGGCCACGATGGAAGCGGCCAGTTTCAATTTCAGGGTGCTGGAATCCAGCTTGCCCACCCATGTCAGGGTTTCCTCGCCTTCGCCGATGTCGAGCCGGGAGACGAAATTTTCGTATCCCGAGATGATCACCATCACCAGAAGATTGGCCACCAGAACCAGATCGATCATCGACAGGGAGATCAGCACCAGATCCTGTTCCTTCATGTCGATGATATTGACGCCGACATGAAGGATCTCCTGGCCGAATTTGACCAGAAAGGCGAAGAGAAGCAAGGTTAGGCCGACATAAAGCGGGGCCTGAATCCAGCGGCTGGCAAACAGAAACCGTTCCAGGATCCGTTCAATCATGCTTGATCCTTTCCTGATGGCGGACATGGTGCCGATTCCGTTCGGCTTCTTCTGTGTCATACCAACCGGCCAATGCATTGACCGGTTGTATCGTCCCTCGCCGGGCGGCGGCATCCGCCGCCTTGGCCGCTCGCTCAAGGCTCGCTGGATACCGGCCAACCCGTCACGTCAACGCTTGGCCGGTGTCACTCCGCCTTGGGAAAATCCGCCCCCAGGGTGACGGCCTTCCAGCGCTCCATTTCGGCCGAAAGCTCGCGCAGTTTGGCCTGGGTGATATCGAAGGCGGGGCGGCCCAGCAGCAGGTGCAGCGGCGGCTCCTTGGCCGCCACGGCGGCCAGGATGGCCTGGGCGGCGCGCACCGGATCGCCCGGCTGCTGGCCGCTGTAGCCCTGCACGGCATCGCGCCGGGCCCCGGCGGTTTCGGCGTAATCGGCGATGGGGGTTTTTGGCACCTTCAGCGAGCGTCCGGCCCAGTCGGTGCGGAACGGCCCCGGCTCGACGATGGTCACCTTGATGTTCAGGGGCGCGCATTCCTTGGCCAGGGCTTCGGACAGGCCTTCAACGGCGAATTTGCTGGCGTTGTAATAGCCGATGCCGGGAAAGCCCACCAGTCCGCCCATGGAGGAAATGTTGAGCACATGGCCCGCGCGGCGTTTGCGCATGCCGGGCAGCACGGCGCGGGTGACGGCGGCCAGACCGAAAACGTTGGTTTCGAACATGGCGCGGATCTCGGCGTCCTCGCCTTCCTCCACCGCCGACAGATAGCCGTAGCCGGCATTGTTGACCAGGACGTCGATACGGCCGAAATGCGCCTCGGCCCGCGCCACCGCCGTGGCGATCTGCGCCGGCGCGGTCACATCCAGCGGCAGGATCAGGGCGGCGGCATGGCCGGAAAATTCCTCCAGGCTGGCGGGGCTGCGGGCGGTGGCCGCCACGCGATGGCCCTGGGCCAGAACGGCGCGCACCAGCTCACGGCCGAAGCCGGTGGAACAGCCGGTGATGAACCAAACGGGGGTATCGGTCATGCAACAGTCTCCTCGAGGGGCGGCGGCTTGCGGATGGCCGCCGCTCTATGAGGTAGGTGGCGGGGCGCCGGCTGTCCAGTCCCTTAAGCGCCGGCACGGCGGCCGTGCCAGGCCAGCATCAGGATTCCGGCCAGCACGGCGGCGGCCACGTAATGCACCGGGGCGATGGGGCTCAGCCCCGTCAGCAGCGGCACGGCCAGCGGCGTCAGCCCGCCGAACACGGCGTAGGACAGGTTATAGGCCAGTGAAATGCCGGAAAAGCGCACCGGCGGCGGGAAGGCCCGCACCATCACCACCGGCACCACGGCGATGGTGCCCACGAAAAAGCCGGTGAGGGCGTAAAGGGGGATGAGCAGGGCCGGGGCGGCGGCGGCGGCGTGATAAAGCCCGTAGGACGAGGCCACCAGCCCCACGCCGCCCACCAGCATGACGCGGGCCGGGCCGAACCGGTCGGCGGCCATGCCCACCAGCAGGCAGGCCACCGATAGGGCCAGGGTGGCGGCGCTGTTGGCCGGCAGCACCACCGCCTGCGGCAGGGCGAACAGCCGGGTCAGCAGGGTGGGGGTGATCAGGATCATCACCACGATGGCGGCGGTCAGCATCCAGGTGGCCACCACCGAAACGGCGATGGCGCGGCGGTGGCGGCGCAGCACGGCCTTCACCGGCATTTCCTCGGCCAGCTGTTCCATGCGGCTGATTTCCAGAAACACCGGGGTTTCGCGCAGATGGGTGCGCAAATACACCGCCAGCAGCCCCAGCAGCCCGCCCAGCAGGAAGGGAATGCGCCAGGCATAGGCCAGAATTTCGGCCGGCGTGTAGTGCACGGTGACGGCGGTGGCCGACAGCGAGCCCAGCAGGATGCCGCTGGTCAGGCCGCCGGTCAGCAGGCCGCAGGCCAGGCCCACATGGCGTTCAGGCACGTGTTCGGAAACGAACACCCAGGCGCCCGGCACCTCGCCGCCCACCGCCGCGCCCTGCAGGATGCGCATCACCAGCAGCAGCAGCGGCGCGCCGTAGCCGAGCACGGCATAGGTGGGCAGCAGACCCACCAGCAGGGTGGGGATGGCCATCAGGAACACGCTCAGGGTGAACATGCGCTTGCGGCCGAGAAGATCGCCGAAATGGGCCATGACGATGCCGCCCAGGGGCCGGGCCAGGTAGCCGGCGGCGAAGATGCCGAAGGCTTGGAGCTGGCGCAGCCAGTCGGGCATATCGGGCGGGAAGAACAGCTTGCCGATGGCGGCGGTGAAGAACACGAAGATAACGAAATCGTAGAATTCCAGAGCCCCGCCCAGCGCGGCCAGAAACAGGGTTTTGATATCGCCGCGGCCAAGGGGGCGGCCGGAGCGGAGGGGGGCGGAAGCGGCGGTCATCGGTGATCCTGGCAAAACATGAAGTTTGCCACTATCCGGGCCGGACGGGGCGCGGTCAAGCTTGACCGCGGGCGGGCGCGGCCTCATCTATAGTCATCATGACTGCATCCTCCGCTCCCCTTGAACGGGTCTCGTTCGCCATTGGCGGGATGACCTGCGCCGCTTGTTCCGCCCGCCTGGAAAAAGTGCTGCGCCGCCAGAGCGGCGTGGCCGAGGCCTCGGTCAACCTGGCCAGCGAACGGGCCGAGATCGCCTTCGATCCCGCCGCCAGCACCATCGAATCCCTGGTTCAGGCGGTGGCGGGGGCGGGATTTTCCGCCACCCTGCCCGACCCCGAGGCCGATCCCGCCCAGGCCGAGGCCGCCCGTGCCGCCGAGGCCCGGCGCGACCGCCTGCTGATCGTGGCGGCGGCGCTGCTCACCCTGCCGCTGGCCGCGCCCATGCTGCTGGAGCCGTTCGGCCTCAGGGCGGCGCTGCCGGGCTGGGGGCAATGGCTGCTGGCCACGCCGGTGCAGTTCGTGATCGGCCGCCGTTTCCTCACCGGGGCCTGGGCTTCGCTCAAGGGCGGAGCCGGCAATATGGATGTGCTGGTGGTGATGGGCACCCTGGCGGCCTACGGCCTGTCGGTGTGGCATCTGTTCGCCGGTCCGCCGCAATTTTATTTCGAGGCCTCGGCGGTGGTCATCACCCTGGTGCTGCTGGGCAAAACCCTGGAAACCCGGGCCCGGCGCGGCGCCGCCGCCGCCATCCGCGCCCTGATGGCCCTGCGCCCCGAAACGGCGCGGGTGGAGCGCGACGGCGCCCTGGTGGAGGTGCCGGCCCATAAGGTGCGTCCCGGCGAGGTGGTGGTGATCCGCCCCGGCGAGCGGGCGGCGGTGGACGGCACGGTGCTGGACGGCCTGAGCGCCCTGGATGAAAGCCTGCTGACCGGCGAAAGCCTGCCGGTGGAAAAGGGGCCGGGCGATGCGGTGATCGGCGGCTCCATCAACGGCGCCGGTCTGCTGCGGGTGGAAACCCGCGCCGTGGGCGCCGCCTCCACCCTGGGGCGCATCATCCATCTGGTGGAAAGCGCCCAGGCCAGCAAGGCCCCGGTGCAGCGGCTGGTGGACCGCATCTCGGCGGTGTTCGTGCCGGTGGTGGCCGGGGTGGCGCTGCTGACCTTCGCGGCCTGGTGGCTGCTGGGCCATGATCCGCTTCAGGCCTTCAACGCCGCCGTTTCGGTGCTGGTGATCGCCTGCCCCTGCGCCCTGGGGCTGGCCACGCCCACCGCCATCATGGTGGGCACCGGCGTTGCCGCCCGCCACGGCATCCTCATCAAGGATGCCCAGGCCCTGGAACAGGCGCACCGTGTAAGCGCCATGCTGCTGGACAAGACCGGCACCCTGACCGAGGGCCGTCCGGCGGTGGTGGCCCTGGCCGCCCTCGACGGCGGCGCCGGTGAGGCGGAGTTGTTGACCCTGGCGGCCTCGGCCCAGCTGGGATCGGAACATCCGCTGGCGCGGGCGGTGCTGGCGGCGGCCGAGGCGCGCGGTTTGCCCGCCACGCCGCCCTCCGCCTTCACCGGCCTGCCCGGTTTCGGCCTGGCCGCCGAGGTGGCGGGGCGGGCGCTGCTGCTGGGCAATGCCCGGCTGATGGGCGAGCGCGGCGTGGCCATCGATGCCCTGGCCGCAGAGGCTGAGGCCTGGGAGGAGGAGGGCCGCACGGTGATGTGGCTGGCCGCCGACGGGCGGCTGCTGGGCGCCCTGGCGGTCAGCGATCCGGTGCGGGCCACGGCGGCGGCGGCCATGGCCGGGCTGCGCGCCCTTAAGGTGCGCACGGTGATGGTCACCGGCGATAATGCGCGGGCCGCCGCCGTGGTGGCGCGCAGCCTGGGGCTGGACGCGGTGCGGGCCGAAGTGCTGCCGCAGGACAAGGCCGCCGAGGTGGCCCGCCTGCAGGCCGAAGGCCAGGTGGTGGCCATGGTGGGCGACGGCGTGAACGATGCCCCGGCCCTGGCGGCGGCGGATATCGGCATCGCCATGGGCAGCGGAACCGATGTGGCCATGCAAACCGCCGGCATCACCCTGATGCGCGGTGATCCGGCCCTGCTGCCCGCCGCCCTGGAGATTTCGCGCGCCACCTATAACAAGATCCGCCAAAACCTGTTCTGGGCTTTTTTCTATAATGTCATCGCCCTGCCACTGGCCGCCGGCGGCTTTTTAAGCCCCACCCTGGCCGGGGCGGCCATGGCGTTTTCCAGCGTTTCGGTGGTTTCGAACAGCCTGCTGCTGCGGCGCTGGAAACCATGAGGCCTTTTCCTGACCGGAGGCGCGGGGTAGAGTGCCGTTCTTTTGCGACCGGGCAGGGAGAGCCGCGACGGTGAAGGGTTTTCTGGAAGGGGCGAAACGGGGAGCCTGGCTGATTGCGGCCTGTGTGGCGGTGCTGCTGCTGGGGATCGGTCTGGGGCTGTGGAGCACACATCTGCGGCATCGGGCGCCGCCGCCGCCGAAAACCGCGGCCATGGCGCCGGCGCCGCTTCCGGCCCCTCCCGCCGCTCCCGCTCAGACACCCGTGCCCGCTCCGGCGCCAGCCGCCGAGGAGCAGGGGCCGCTGCCGCCCAATCCGCCGGCCACGGAAACCAGCCCGCAAACGGTGATCGAGGAAAATCCGGCTGCGGCGGCGCCTGCCGCGCCGGCGCCGGCGGTGGCGCCGCCGGGTGAGCCGGCCTGGGAAAAATACGCCCTGGCGGCGCCGCCCAGCGGTGGCAAGCCGATGATCGCGGTGATCATCGACGATATGGGGGTGGATCACCGCCGCTCGGAGCGGATTTTAAAGCTGCCCGGCCCGTTGACCATCTCGTTCATGACCTATGCCGAAAAACTGCCCGAGATGACCGCCGAGGCGCGGCGCCGCGGCGACGAGCTGATGATGCATGTGCCCATGCAGCCGATGGCGGCGGGCGTCGATCCCGGCCCCAACGCGCTGCTCACCTCGCTGCCGCCCGAGGAGATCCGCCGCCGCCTGCAGTGGGATCTGGCGCGCTTCTCGGGCTATGTGGGCATCAACAATCATATGGGCAGCCGCTTTACCGCCGATGCGCCCGGCATGGCCCTGGTGATGGAGGCCCTGCGCCGCCGCGGCTTGCTGTTCATCGATTCCCTGACCACGCCGCACAGCGTCGGCCTGGCCCTGGCGCGGCACTACGGCGTGCCCACCACCGGGCGCAATGTCTTCCTGGATAATGCCGGGGATCTGCAATCGGTGGATCTGCAGCTGCAGCGCACCGAGGCGGTGGCGCGCCGTCTGGGCACGGCCATCGCCATCGGCCACCCGCGCGACGGCACCATTGCCGCGCTGTCGGCCTGGCTGCCCACCCTGCGGCGCAAGGGATTTGTTCTGGTGCCCGTGACCGCCGTGGTCCGGGCGCGGCTGGCCGAGGGCAAGGCCCGGAACGGCCATTCCTGATGGAGAGGTGCGATATGGCGAAGACGATTTATAAGGTGGCCGGCATGACCTGCGGCGGCTGCGCCCGTTCGGTGGAGCAGGCCATCAAGGCGGCGGCGCCGTCGGCCGAGGTCTCGGTGGATCTGGCGGCGGGGCAGGTTGGCGTCGAGGGGGCCGATCCGCAGACCGTGGCCAAGGCCGTCGAGGCGGCGGGGTTCGACTTCAACGGCGCGGCTTAATCCGCGCCTTCCCGGCCCGCCGGGTAATAATCGCTCAGGCCGCGCTGGACAGCGTGGCCTGACGGCGGTTCAATTCGTGCGTTGCCAGGACCAGGATGGTGCCGGGACGGGCGTTCAAAACGATATCCCGCAGGAAGTCCACCGGCAGATTGCGAATCCATTCATTCAACATGTTACACCACAATAATGTTGCGCTGCACAAAATAGGATTTTTTCTATCCTGAATGCAAGCGTATGCCGATGCGGCATCTGCGCGCCTGATATGCGTTTCAGGTATGTGTCATACCGGCCAACACTTGTTTTGACTCGTTGGCCGGTATCAAGAGCGCATTGAGCGCGAGGCCAAGCGGCGGATGCCGCGCCCGGCGAGGGACTTACGGCAGGTCAATTCATTGGCCTGCCGGTATCAGTTGCCACCGACGGAGCGGACCCACCGGGTATGAAACTGGTGGTAAGCCGCCTGACCTGGTTTCTTTCTAGACGGCTTAAGGGAGGGACTGTGGCGCCATGGCCCCTTCGTTGTCGTCCGCAGGGCGGCATCCCCCTTGTCGTCATGCGCGGGCTTGACCCGCGCATCATAAGACGGCGTCGTCCCCACAGGGATGGCCGGGTCAAGCCCGGCCAAGACGGCTTAAGGGAGGGGCCGTGGCGCAGAGTCCTGTATCAGTTGCCACCGACGGAGCGGACCCACCGGGTATGAAACTGCTGGTAAGCCGCCTGACCTGGTTTCTTTCTAGTCTGCTCCCGCCTGCGAAAACGGCATGGCTTTTTGCAAAACGCAATGCGCTTTGCGGCGCCTGTTTTCTCCGGGGTACGCGGGATGCCTCAACTCCCCATGAAATCAATCTCTTACCGATTCCCCTATCCATAGTGGGTTGGTGGTGGGCGCTGGCATAGGTTTTGCGTCTTCAGTCTGTGGGAGGGCCACTCTGTTGCGGATTTCATCAGCATGGAGGTTGGAAATGTCCGATACCTACGTCTGTTGGCGGGATCAGGCCCAGCTGGGGCCTTGGACGGTCTTCCGGGTCGGCTCCGATGGGAGGCGGCACGAAATATTCTGCTGCGACCGCTATCTGGACGCGGCCAAGCTGGTGCGGGAATTGCGCACGTATAGCGGCGAGTTGTCGTGATGGTTTTCTGACGAGGAAAGGACGCATCGGTGTCGCATATGAAGATCCAAGGGACCGGATCTCGGCAGGTCCGGTCTCCCGAAGGCGACCGCCGTCGCTATAATCGCCTGCGGGAGACCGGCCTGACCGCCAATATCGCCGGTCAGCTGGTCGATGTTCTGGATATCTCTTTAAGCGGCCTGCGGGTGGGCGGCGGCGTGGCGGTTCCCGATGGGGTGTTCAGCTTCTCGCTGATCCCCAGCGCCGCGCGCCATCTGGATGTGAACAACAGTCTGCCGGTGCGGGGCCGGCTGGCGCGTGTTGATGCGCGCGACGGCAGCATCGGCATCGCCTTCGAGCGCATGGGCTTTCATCTGGCCAAGATGATCATCGATGCCTATTCCCGCCGTACCGGCGTGGAGCCCTATCTGTTCCGCTGATCACTTGCCCCACATCTGCCGCTGAAACTCCCAGCCCGCTGGGCGCAGGCGGCCATCGGGCTCGAACAAAGAGGCGGTATGGCCGTTTTCGAGGCTGTACCAGATCACCAGTTTCATATCGGCGGCGAAGGCGGCGCGCAGCAGCGGCCGCACATTGTTGGGATCGGCATCCCAGCGCCATTGGCCGATCTCGGTGCTCACCACCGGTTTCCCCGTTGTGCGTTGAACGAAATCAACGGTTTGCGACAGGGCGCGGGCATCGTGGATGAACCAGTGGACATTGACCACATCGATGGCGGCGCCGCGGTACAAGGCCAGCAGGCGGCCGGCCCCGGCCAGGGCGGCGGCGGCCACCCGGGGCGGCACATCGGCGCGGCGGCGGTAGGTGCATAAGGGGGCGCCGGCATCGGGGTTGCCGCGCACATAAAAGGCGCGTTTGGCGAAATCGCAGGCCTGATCGGGCAGGCCGCGCCGCAACAGATCCAGCCAGGCGGCGGCGGCGATGGAGGTGCTGGTCAGGCCGCCGTTGGTGCAGTAGGCGCCATGGGCATGGGCCACGGCGCAGGCGGCGCCAAGCTCGGCGATATAGCCGGAAAAATCATCGCCAAGACCGGTCAGGGCCTGGGGATCGTTTTCGGATGCCTCCACCACCAGCACGGCGGGATGCCAGGCTTCCAGCACTTTGGCCAGCCGGGCGCGGTAGGCGGCAAGATCGGCGGGCACCACGGCGGGGCGGCGCGTCGGCTGATCCTCGCCGCCGTTGCGCACCACCAGCGCCAGTTTCAGACCCGAGCGGACATAGAGGCCGCAGTCGGGGCAGGTGCCGTCCCAGCGGTCGAGATAAAGGGTGGGCGGGCGGAACCACGCCACCCCCAGCCCGCGCGCCCGCGCCAGGGTCATCTCCAGCCCGTCGCCCTGCTGCGGCCATAGCATCACCCCAAAGGGATTATCGGCCCGCGCCGGCGCGGCGGCCACAAGGAGCATCGCGGCCAGCAGCAGGCTCTTCCGGAAAGCGGCGGCAAAGGTCATGACGCAGGGGGGAATCCATGGTGAAGGGGAGGGTATGATGGCACAAGGAATTTGGATTGCCTTTCGTTAAAATGCCCGACTTGATTCGCTTCCGAATCGATTCGGTTTCGGAATCACTTTAACTGCGTTTGCAGATTCCGCTCGTCGGCGAAGGCGCGCAAGGCCTGGCCCAGGGCGGCCAGGGGGCTGGCCCAATCGGCGGCGCGGGGCTGGCGGAACAGGCGCAGGGTGGGATACCAGGGCGTGCGTTCACCATGATCGCCCCAGCGCCAGTCGGAATAATGCAGCAGCGGCACGAAGGTGGGCAGGGCCAGGGCGCCGGCCAGATGGGCGATGGCGGTATCGCAGGTCACCAGGGCGTCGAGCCCGGCCAGCAGGCGGGCGGTGGCGGCGAAATCGGTCAGGGCCGGCCCCAGGTCGTGCACGAAGGCGTTGGCGCCGCTGGCGGCCAGATCCTGGGCGCGGGGGCCGGTTTGCAGGCTGTAAAGGCGCCAGCGCGGGTCGTCGAGATGCGGCAGCAGCGCCTCCAGGGGGAAGGAGCGGTCGCGCGGGGTGGGCTTGCCGGCCCAGACCAGCCCCAGCTTCAGGGGGGCGTGTCCGGGCAGGGCGGCGGCTTCGGGCTTGGGCAGATAGGGCACCGGGCCGGGCAGGGCCTCGGGCCCCAGGCCCAGCAGGCCGGGCAGGCTGAGCAGGGGGGCGTAAAGATCGCAGCCCTCGGGCAGCGGCGCGCCGCGCGGCACCACCGCATCCACCTCGGGCAGGGTGGCCATCAGCGCCGCCAGGGGGGCGGGGCATTGCAACAGGATGCGCCCGGCGCCTTGCGTTTTGGCCAGGGGCAGGAAGCGGGCGAACATCAGCAGGTCGCCGTAGCCCTGTTCGTCCAGCAGCAGCAGGGTTTTTCCCTCCAGCGGCTCTCCGGCCCAGCGTGGCAGCGGCAGCTGCGGCGGCGGGCTGCGCTTCAACAGCCAGCGGGACTCATAGGCCGGAAATCCGCGTTTGACATCGCCCTCGGCCAGCAGGGCCAGGGCGTGATCCCAGCGGCAATCGCCGTGATCGGGCTGGCGCTCCAGCACCGCCTCGAACAGCGCGCGGGCCAGGCTGGGATTGCCGGCATCGCGCGCCACCAATCCGGCATTGTACTGAAACGAGGGATCGTGCGGCGCCAGGCGGCGGGCCAGATCGATGGCCTGGGCGGCCTCGTCCAGGCGGCCCCGTTCGCGCAGGACATTGCCCAGATTGGACAGACAGCCGGCATGATAGGGCTGCAGGGCCAGGGCGCGGCGGTAACAGGCCTCGGCGGCCTCCAGGCGGCCCAGGCCGCGCAAGCCCACCCCCAGATTGTTGAAGAGATCGGGATGCAGGGGGCAAAGGCGCCCGGCCCGTTCGAACAGGGCCAGCGCCTCGCCGGTGCGGCCCTGCGCCAGCAGGCGGCTGGCCTCCCGCGTGATGGCGCCGGCCTGTTCAAAGGCCTCCAGCCAGGGCTCGGCGGCGGCGGCGGGCGGGGCGGGAACGGCATAGGCGGGCAGGGGGGCGATATCGGCGGCCAGTTCCAGCACATTGCCGGGGGGCATATCCTCGGCATAGGGCAGCAGCGGCCCGGCGGCGGCCTCGTCGGCGAACCGCCAGGCGGTGAAGCCGTGCCCGGCCAGGCGGGCGCGCAGGCGGGCCAGGCGTTCCCGTCCGCCGGGGCTGTTGTGGCTTGGCCCCTTTTCCCAGATCACCGCCGAGACGCGGCCGGCGGCCAGCAGTCCGGCCATGCCTTCCACCACCTCGGGTTCCAGGCCCTCCACGTCGATCTTCACCATCACCCGGTCGGGCTTCAGATGCGGCCGCGCCGCCAGCAGGCCGTCGACGCTGTCCACCAAGACGGGGCCGTGCGGCAGCCGCACCAGGCTGTGCCCCATGCTGCTGTCCGGGCGCAAGGCGCCCCGGCCCGGCTGGTCGGCAAGGGCGACGGGGCAAACCTCCACCTGGGCGGCGCAGCCGTTTTCGGCAAGCCAGCGTTTGAGCGGCGGCAGATTGGCGGCCAGCGGCTCGCAGGCCAGCACCCGCACCCGGCCCGGCCAGCGGCTGGCGGCATGCAGCGACATCAGCCCCCAATGGGCGCCCACATCGATGAAGAGGTCGCCAGGGCCGAGATGGGCGTCGATAAAGCTGCGGGTGGCGGTTTCATAGCCGCCGCCGCCGCGCTCCCGGGCCACCAGATGCCCAAGGCCGGGATCGATCATGGCGCGGCGCGGCACCGTCAGGCTGTAGCGGGGTTTGCCGTCGGCGCCGGCAAAGCGGCCCGGCACCGTCAGCATGGTTGCGGTCTCGGCATCGGGGGCGGCGCGCGCCAGGGCCGCCAGATCGCCGGCGATGCGGGCGGCCACGTCGCCCCACTCCCGGGGCGCGCTTTGGCGGTAAAGCCGCAGCGACGGATACCACGGGCTGTCGTCGCGGCCCAGTATCCAGCGCCAGTCGGGGGCGAAGGGGGTAAGCACCCAGACCGGCCGGTTCAGGGCGCCGGCCAGATGGGCCACGGCGCTATCGACGGTGATCACCAGATCGAGCTGGGCCACCACGGCGGCGGTATCGGCGAAATCCTTCAGGACCGGGGCCAGATCGTGCACCAGCAGGCCGTGCGCCGCGCGGGCGATATCGGCGGCATGCGGCCCCACCTGCAGCGAATAAAGGCCCACACCGTCGAGCCCGGCCAGCGGCAGCAGGGTTTCCAGCGGCACCGAGCGCTTGTGGTCGTTGGCATGTTTGGGGCTGCCCGCCCACACCAGGCCGACGCGCAGCCGTTCACCCGAAACCCGCGGCAGGCGCGGGCCGTCGGCGGTCGGCCTCAGATAGGGGATGGAGGGGGCCAGCAGATCCTCGCCCAGGCCGGTCAGGCGGGGAATGGTCAAAAGCGGCACATGATAGTCGTAGGTAAGATCGCGGGGGATGGCGGCCATCACCTCGGCCACGCCCTCCAGGCTTTTCATCAGCCGCGTCAGCGCCGCCGGCACCGCCAGCAGCAGGCGGGCGCCCTGGCGGGCCAGCGGCGGCAGATAGCGCACGAACTGCAGCAGATCGCCGAAGCCCTGTTCGCTGTGCACCAGCAGGGTTTTGCCGGCCAGGGGCTGGCCGTTCCATTCCGGCCCCTTGAGTTTGGCCATGCGGAAATCCGCCTTGCGCCGCCGCCATTCGTATTCCACCCAGCCCGGCTGCAGCGCCCCTTCCAGCAAAAGCTTGCGGGCCAGGCCCAGCCGGGCATCGAGATGTTCGGCATCAAGTTCCATGGCGCGGCGCAAAAAAGGCTCGGCCCGCTCCAGTTCGCCCAGATTGATATGGGCCTGGCCCAGGGCGGCCTGGGCATCGGCCGACAGCGGCGCCCGCGCCGCCGTTTGCCGCAGCAGCGCCGCAGCCTCGGCGTAGCGGCCCTCGTGGGCCAGATGGGCGCCCAGGCGCACTTCGAGATCGGTGGCGCCGGGAGCCAGGGCCAGGGCGCGGCGCAAGGCGGCCTCGCCCGCCGCGCCCTGGCGGTTTTGCAGCAGCAGCGTGGCCAGCAGGGCCCAGCCCTGCTGATGGCGCCAGTTCCGCCCCACGCAGTCCGACAGCAGGGCGCGCGCCTCGGCATGGCGTTTTCCGGCCAGCAGGGCGCGGGCGATGTCTTGCGGCGGCGGCGGGTGGCCGGCGGCGGGCTGGACCAGGGCGCGCCAGTAATCGGCCAGGGCCTCCTCGGTCCGGCCCAGGGCGCGCAAGGCCGCGCCGCGGTGGCTCAGGGCCTCGGCGTTATCCGGGGCCAGAGCCAGCACGGCTTCGAAAAACGGCAGCGATTCCGCCGGTTTTCCAGCGCGGCAAAGGGCCAGGGCCCGCTCCAGCGGCAGGCGGCTGTCGTCGGGAGCGGAGTCCATGGGGTGGGGTTAGCCGCCGACGGCGACCGCCTTGGCCTCCAGCGCCAGCACCCCGCCCGCTTCCGCTTCGGCCTTGGCGGCGCTGTCGGCCTTATCGGCCTTTTCGACGGCCTCCGGCGTCGGCAACGCTTTCAGGGCGCTGGTGTCCATGTGGTTGAAGCGGCCTTCCACAAAGGCGCCCGCCTCCACCGACAAGGTGCCGTGCTGGATATCGCCGACCACGCGGGCCGATTGGGCCAGTTCGACGGCGCGGGACTTGATCTGCCCGGTGACATTGCCCAGCACCCGCACCAGATCGGCGCTGATTTCGCCGGTGATGTTGCCGCTGGTGCCCACCACCAGGATTTCGCAGCGCACATCGCCGTTGACGCGGCCGTCCACGTGGACTTCGCCTTGGCTTAAAATATCGCCGGTGATGGCGCAATCGGCCCCGATGATCGAGGGGGAATTGCGCAGATCACGGGGGTGATTGGCTTTATTGGCTTTTAAGAACATCGCGCCCTGCCAGAATGAACTTCATGGGATTGGTTGGGACATCATTGATGCGCACTTCATAATGCAGGTGCGGTCCGGTGGTGCGTCCGGTGGCGCCCAGCAGCCCCAGGGGGGTGCCGCGCGTAACCCGTTCCCCCGGTTTTACCAGGATGCGGGCCAGATGGGCATAGCGGGTGTGAAGCCCCATGCCGTGATCCAGATCCACCATATTGCCGTAACCATCTTCCCAGCCGGCTGTGGCCACCCGGCCATCGCCGGTGGCAACGACCGGAGTTCCTGCGGGGGCGCCCAAGTCCACTCCCTCATGGATGGCGCTCTTCTCATTGATCGGATCGACGCGCACGCCGAACGGACTGGTGATCTCGTAATCCTGCAGAGGCTGGGCCAGGGGCACCGCCTTCAAAGCCAGGGTCAGATCATCCAATCGCGTAACCTGATGATTGTAAAGGGCCACCTCGGTCATCATGCCGCGGGGCGCCGGGGGATAGGCGGCGATGAAGGGGCCGCCCTCTCCATAAATCCTGCGGGTGGCGGCGCTTTGGCGCAAATGCCGCATTTCCGCCTGCACCAGGCTATCGGCATCGAGGCCCACCGACGAGAGTTGGTGGGCCAGGGCGCCGTAACGGTCTTCGGTCAGGCTGGCCGAATGCTCCAGAAAGGCGCTGTGGCTGGCTTTCAGCTGCTGCAGGCCCTGTTCCAGCTCGTGCACCTTCTTTTTCAGTTCGGTTTGTTCGGGGCCGGCGGGCAGGGTGCCCACGATATGCGTGGTGTCGGCGTGGGCGGTGTCGGTGCCCCCGGCGCCCCCGGTGGTGGCGGTTGCCGCGCCGGCGCGGCAACCGCTGCCGGCGGCGGGGTCGAGCTTGGGCAGAGGCGCCGCGGGGTGGTGTCCGTGCGGGGCGTTGCTGGCGGCGATGCGCAGCAGGCTGTCCTGGATGTCGCTCACCTCGCAGGTGATGCGGGCGAAGGTGCCTTTGAATTCGTCGAGATGACTGACGGCGGCCTGATAATCGCCCTTCATGCCGTTCAGTTCGCTGACCTGGCGGCTGATCTCGTTCTCGCGCGCCGCCAGCACCATGGATTTATCCACATAGGCGGCGGTGGCCAGCAGCGCCCACAGCACGCACCCGGCCACGGCGCCGCTCAAGGTCAGCTGCTGCAGGGTGCCCAGGGTGAAGCAGCGCACGCGGCCATGATCGCGGATCAGAATCTGCCGTTCCGGGAACACATGGCGCAGCCAGTCCCAAAAACGAACGAAACGGGATGATATCATCCGCCGCAAGGCCAAGCCTCTCCCCAAGCTGGTATTTGAACCCGCTCGCGTGGCGACGCGGACGGAGCGAACGACGCCAAAGGTAGCCCGTTCCGGGGGGGGATTTGAAGCTTAAAATGACTCTTCGGTGCCGTGGGGCTGATGCTTTTTCTCTCCCATGATATCGAAAGAGAGGCGGGGGCCGAGGCTTGGCTTCGCGTTTTTGGGGAGTTGTGCTAGGATCGCCTATCCTGATCGTGGCCGTGGGAGGGGAGACGATGTCCGGCAGCAGCAATGGTTGCAACAGTATGGAGGTGCCGTTTTTCGACCCCGGACCGCTGGATCAGATGCAAAGCCTGCTGGGCAAGGAGATGGTGGCGGATCTGGTGGACGAGTTCGTGCGCTCGGGCGCTGATATCCTGGCCCGCTTCGACCGGGCCCTGTCCGAGGGCGACGCCAAGGCGGCCCAGCGCGAGGCGCACAGCCTGAAAAGCTCGGCCAGCAGTCTGGGGCTGGTGTTTCTGGCCCGCCTGTGCGCCGTCATCGAGGCGGCCTGCCGCAACCAGCGGATGGACGAAGCCGGCGGCGGGCGCGATGGCATGGCGGAAAATTACGCCAAAGCCTGTCTGTTTTTGCGGGATGTTAAAAACGCCCGGCTTTCTGGATAACATTCGATCATAGTTTGTCGCGGTTGTCTGTACAAGCGCCCATTCCGCCTTGTGCCATGCCGGAACTGCGCGCCTCTTCCCGATTGGCCTATGTTAGGTAGGCTCCGAGCCTAACCGCAGAGTTGGCCGCGTGTCTTATAAATATGGGAAAGGTCCATCCGCCAATGTACCGTGATCGAATCCGCTTGAATACGTTATGGGGCAAGGTTGTGAGCCCCGAGGAAGCCGCCTCGCTGATCAAGGACGGCATGACCATTGGCATGAGCGGGTTCACCCGTGCCGGTGACGCCAAGATCGTTCCGATGGCTTTGGCCGAGCGCGCCGCCACCGAAAATCTCAAGATCACCCTGATGACCGGGGCCAGCCTGGGCAGCGACATCGACAAGACCCTGACCGAGGCCAAGGTGTTGTCGCGCCGCATTCCCTTCCAGGCCGATCCGGTGCTGCGCACCGCCATCAACAAGGGCGAAGTGATGTTCGTCGACCAGCATCTGTCGGAAACGGTGGAAATGCTGCGTACGCGCCAGCTGGCTCCCATCGATGTGGCCGTGGTGGAAGCCGTGGGCATCACCGAGGACGGCGGCATCATCCCCACCACCTCCATCGGCAATTCCGCCAGCTTCGCCATTCTGGCCGAGAAGATCATCGTCGAGATCAACCTGACCCAGACCCCGGATCTGGTGGGCATGCACGACGTTTACATTCCCACCCGCCGCCCGTACCGCGAGCCGATCCCGGTGGTGACGCCGTCGAGCCGCTGCGGCCTGCCGTTCATTCCGGTGGATCCGGCCAAGATCGCCGCCATCGTCATCTCGCAGAAGAAGGACAGCTGGGCCAACGTGGTGCCGCCCGATGCCGAAACCGGGCAGATCGCCGGCCATCTGGTGGAGTTCCTGAAGAACGAGGTCAAGCAGGGCCGTCTGGGCAACAATCTGGCGCCGCTGCAGGCCGGTATCGGCTCCATCGCCAACGCCGTGCTGCATGGCTTCATCGACAGCCCGTTCCATGATCTGACCATGTATTCCGAAGTGCTGCAGGACAGCACCTTCGAGTTGTTCGATTCCGGCAAGCTGGTCTTCGCCTCGGGCTCGTCCATCACCCTGTCGCAGCCCTGCGCCGAGCGGGTGTTCCCCAACATCCTGAAGTACAAGGATCGCCTGATCCTGCGTCCGCAGGAAATCAGCAACCATCCGGAAGTGGTGCGCCGCCTGGGCATCATGGCCATCAACACCGCCCTGGAATTCGATATCTTCGGCAATATCAACTCCACCCATGTGGGCGGCACCCACATGATGAACGGCATCGGCGGCTCGGGCGATTTCGCCCGCAATTCCTACATGTCGATCTTCGTCACCAAGTCCATCGCCAAGGGCGGCAAGATCTCGTCGGTGGTGCCCATGGTGTCGCATGTGGACCATTGCGAACACGATGTGGACGTGGTGGTGACCGAACAGGGCCTGGCCGATCTGCGCGGTCTGGCCCCGCGCGAACGCGCGCCGCTGATCATCGAGCACTGCGTGCATCCGCTCTATCGCGATATGATGCGCGATTACTACAAGGAAGCCCTGGGCCGCGGCGGCCATACCCCGCATGTGCTGGAAAAGGCCTTCTCGTGGCACGAGGCGCTGCGCAACACCGGCTCCATGCTGCTCAGCCAGGCCAAGGCGGCGGAGTAAGGCCGGCCAAGGCGGCGGATGCCGCCGCCCGGCGAGGGGCAGTACAACCGGGCAATTCATTGGCCGGTTGGTATAATACCGGCCAACCCTTGAAGTGACTCGTTGGCCGGTCTCCAGCGAGCATTGAGCGAGCGGCCAAGGCGGCGGATGCCGCCGCCCGGCGAGGGACGATACAACCGGTCAATTCATTGGCCGGTTGGTATAAGAGGGCAGCTTACCACGGCGAAAGAAGGGGTCCGCATCTTCCCCCTTCTTTCCCATCCGAGGGGTTGGACCATAGAGTTGGTCCAACCCTTTCTTTTTATTGATGGATCATGAATGTCGGAATAGGCTGCTTGCACTGTCATCCGGCTCCGGAGGGGACGCCCCATGTCCGATCTCGCCACCTTGCTCCGCCAGCAGGCCTCCCTGGCCGATCTGGCCGGATCGGCGCCGTTTCAGAGCTTCGATCTGGACGGGTGCCTGCGGGCCGTGGCCGAAACCGGGGCCGAGGGCCTGGATTGCGCCCGTTGCAGCGTGTGGGTGCGCCGTCTGGTGCCCGCCGCTCTGGCCTGTCTTGCCCTTTATGACGAGGAAAGCGGCGGCCATTGTCCGGGGCCGGTGCTGCGGCGGGAGGAAAATCCCTCCTTCTTCCAGCTTCTGGACCAGCCGCGGCCGCAGATCTTCCTGGCCGGCGAGGCGGGGCTTCACCCCGATGTGGCCGCCTTCATGGCCGGGCACCGCTTCAGCGCCCTGATGCAGTTTCCCGTGGTGGTGGAGGGGCGCCTTATGGCCGTGCTGGCCTTCGCCGACCGCCGCCCCGGCCGCCGCTGGAGCGGCGAGGATCAGATGTTCGCCCGCACGCTGGCCGGATTTACCGGCATGGCGTTCCAGGGCGATGCCTTGCGCCATCAGGACCACCCCGGCCTGTCGCCGCCGGCCACCCTGTGCGCGCCCTGCCGTCCGGCAACGCCCGCCGATCATCCCCATACCGTGCTGCTGGTGGATGGCGACAGCGTGGTGCACGATCTTTTGGGCGAGGCCCTGGACCACGAGCGCGAGCGGCTGATCCATGCCTTCGATGCCGAGCAGGGCTTTGCCCTGGCCGCCGATCTGCAGCCCAGCGTGCTGGTTTTGAACGTGCTCAGCCCCGATCTGGATGGCTGGGGCCTGCTGGCGCGGCTGAAATCCGATCCCCGCACCCAGCATCTGCCGGTGATGATGCTGACCATGGCCGACGAGGCGGAAACCGGCTTCGTGCTGCGGGCATCGGATTATCTGACCAAGCCGTTCCGGTTCGAGGCCCTGCTGGAAACCGTGGCCGCCCATCATCCGGCGGAAGGGCCGGGCCGTGCCCTGGTGGTGGAGGACGAGGCCACCACCCGCAGCATCCTGGCCCGCCTGCTGGAGCGCGACGGCTGGCTGGTGGAAACCGCCGCCAGCGGCTACGAGGGGCTGCACCGGATCGAGCGCCGCCGCCCGCATGTGGTGCTGCTGGATCTGATGATGCCGGGCATGGACGGCTTTTCCTTCATCCGCCTGCTGCGCCTGACCGAACCGCCCGGCCCGCCGCTGCCGGTGGTGGTGATCACCGCCAAGGACCTCAGCGACGAGGAGCGGGCCTGGCTGTCGGGGGCTACCCAGGCCATGGCGCGCGATGAAACGGTGCCGCGTTCGGAAATGGTGCAGACGGTGCGCGACTGGGTGCGCCGGGCCACCGCGCGGGCCACCATTGTGCTGTAGCGGCGAAGGGGGCGGCAATGCTATGGTCGCGCGGATTTTCAAGAGCGTATGCGTTCCCTCCGGCGGAACGGCAGGAGTGACATGGCGGACTTGCGGTTGGATTCGGTCAATCTCGCTTTGGGCGAGCCCAATCCCTATCTGAGGCAAGGACTGCGGCAGGCTTTCAATGCCCGGGGCCTGGGCGGCGTGATCGATTGCCACAGCATGGAAAAGGTGGAGGAGGCGCTGACCGCCGGAACCCTTGATGTGCTGGTGTGCGATGTGGAGCTGAAGGGCGGCGATTTCTGCGACGCCATCCACCGCATGCGCCATCACAAGCTGGGCGGCAATCCCTTCGTTCTGGTGATCGGCACCCTGGGCTCGCCCGATCCGGCCCTGGTGCGGCGGGTGATCGATTGCGGGGTGGACGATCTGCTGCTGAAGCCGGTGTCCATCGAGGCGGTGATGGAGCGCATCCGCGGTTTCGTGCGCGCCCGCAAACCTTTCGTCGTCACCCACGATTATATCGGCCCCGACCGCCGCAAGGCGCCCCGGCCCGGCGAAGGCCATCCCACCGATCTGATCGAGGTTCCCAACACCCTGCGCGGCAAGGTGGTGGAGGGCAAAAGCGGCGAGGAACTACAGAAGATGGTTCTGAAATCGGCGGTGGGGCTCAACCAGCATAAGATGCAGCGCCATGCCGTGCAGATCGGTTTTCTGGTCCGGCGCATTCTGGCCAATGTCGGCCAGGTGGAAATGGGCGATATCTATAACGACGACTGCCGCCGCCTGGTGGAGGTGACCAAGGATCTGTCGCTGCGGCTGCGCGGCACCGATTACGCCCACGTGGCCGAACTGGCGTCCAGCCTGGGCGGGCTGGCGCAGCGTTTCTGCCAGCCGGATTTCAAACCGGGCGATGTGGACCAGGAACTGCTGAATAAACTGTCCATGGCGGTGCGCCGGGCCTTCGGCGCCGATCAGGATGCCGCCGCCGTGGCCCGCCAGATTTCCGATACCGTGTCCCGTTTCGCGCAAGACAAGACAGACAGCAAGGACTGACCGCACGTGACCCCGCTGCCGACCCTGCGCCAATTGCGCTATCTGGAGGCTTTGGCCGAGCATCGCCATTTCGGCCGCGCCGCCGAGGCCTGCTTCGTGACCCAGTCCACCCTGTCGGCGGGCTTGCAGGAACTGGAGCAGACCCTGGGGGTGACCCTGGTGGAGCGGACCAAGCGCTGGGTGATGCTGACGCCCCTGGGCGCCGAGGTGGCGCGGCGCGGCGCCGCCCTGCTGCGTGACGCCAAGGATATCGTCGATATGGTGCAGGCCACCCTGGAACCACTGAGCGGGCCGCTGCGCTTAGGGGTGATCCCCACCATCGCGCCCTATCTGCTGCCGCGGCTGCTGCTGCCGCTGCGGCGGCGGTTTCCCGCCCTCAGGCTCTATCTGCACGAGGATATGACCGCCCGCCTGCTGCAGGATCTGGCGGAGGGGCGCATCGATGCCGCCCTGCTGGCCTTTCCCTATGCCGCCGACGGCATCGCCACCGCCCATATCCTCGATGATCCCTTTCTGCTGGTTTGTCCGCCCGATCACCCCCTGGCGGCCAAACCCCGCCTCGATTCCTCCGATCTGCAGCCCGATACCCTGCTGCTGCTGGAAGAGGGGCACTGCCTGCGCGAACATGCCCTGGCCGCCTGCCATCTGCCGCTGACCCGCACCGGCGAAACCGTGCGCGGCACCAGCCTGCAAACGGTGATCCAGATGGCGGCTTCCGGCCTGGGGGTGACGCTGCTGCCGCGTATGGCGGTGGAGGCCGGAGCGGTGGCGGGCACCGGACTGCTGATCAAGCCGCTGGAAAGCGATGCGCCGCCCCGCACCGTGGGTTTGGCCTGGCGCAAAACCTCGCCCCGCGCCGAGGAATTCCGCGCCCTGGCGGCCTATATCGCCGAAACCGTGGCGCAGGATGCCGCGAAAGGCGGGCGCTGACACCATGCAAGGGCTCGACAGTTTCGCCTTGCCCCGCCACGGGGGCGATCTTTTAAGCGCCGAGGCCCGCTTCGGCCGTCCGGCCCAGGGCTGGCTGGATCTTTCCACCGGCATCAATCCGTTCGCCTATCCGCTGCCGGCGCTGGAGCCCGACCGCTGGCAGCGCCTGCCCGATGCCGCCCTGGTGGAGGATTTGCGCGCCGCCGCCGCCGAAAGATACGGCGCCCCCAGCCCCGATCATGTGGCCGAGGCGCCCGGCACCCAGATCCTCATTCAACTGCTGCCCCGGCTGCGGCCCTTCTCCAATGTGTCGGTGGTGGGGCCCACCTATGGCGAGCATACCGCCTGCTGGAGCGCCGCCGGCCATCAGGTGCTGCCCTGTGAAACCCTGGAGCGGGTCGGCGATCCCCAGGTGGTGATCGTGGTCAATCCCAATAATCCGGATGGCCGCCGTTTCGATCGCGGCCGCTTGCTGGACATGGCCGCCGTGCTGGCCAAGAAGGGCGGGCTGCTCATCGTCGACGAGGCCTTTTGCGACGACGAGCCCGACCTGTCGCTGGCCGGGGCGGTGGGGCCGGGCCTGTTGGTGCTGCGCAGTTTCGGCAAGTTTTTCGGTCTGGCCGGGCTGCGCCTGGGCTTCGCCCTGGCCGAGCCGTCGCTGGCGCGGCTGCTGCGCCAGGTGCAGGGACCGTGGGCGGTGGGCGGTCCGGCGCTGGAGGTGGGGCGCCAGGCCCTGCGCGATGAGGTCTGGATCGCGGAAAACCGCCGCCGCCTGGCGCAGGAAACCCGCCTGCTCGATGCTCTTCTGGTGCAGGCCGGGCTGTCGGTGGTGGGGGGCACCCATCTGTTCCGGCTGGTCAACGCCCCGCGCGCCTGGGCCTTGTACGAGCATCTGGGCCAGAACGGCATTCTGGTGCGCCCCTTCGCCGCCTCGCCGCGCTGGCTGCGGGTGGGGCTGCCGCCCGATCAGGCGGCGCGTCAGCGCCTGGCCGCCGCTCTCAAGGACTGGGTATGAAAAAACCCGCCGTCCTTGCGGACGGCGGGTTAATCGGCGAAAGCCTGTTGAAGACTACTTCAGGGTCTTCAGGTAGGCGATCACGTTGGCGCGGGCGGTGGCGTCCTTCAGGCCGGGGAAGGTCATCTTGGTGCCCTTCACCAGAGCGCTGGGGCCTTCCAGCCACTTGTCGAGGGTGGCGTCGTCCCAGGTCAGGCCCGAGGCGACCAGCTGCTTGGAATAGCGGCTGCCGAAGCTGGCCAGGCTGCCGGCCTTGCGGCCATAAACGCCGGCCAGGCTCGGGCCGATCATGTTCTTGTTGGCGACGGTGGAGTGGCAAGCCTTGCAGGGAGCAATCGCCTTGGCGCCGGCGGCGGCGTCGCCCGCAGCCATGGCGGGGGTGGCGGCGGCGAGGGTGATGGCGGCGGCGGCCATGGCGGCCAGAGACCAGGAACGCTTCATTGAACTCTCCTAGAGCTTGTTTCTATCCAGGGGCAGCGGTCCGCCACCCAACTATATGATGCGAGAGGAAACCTACACGCACCCCGTGCCAGGGGGAAGGCGAAAATTGTGAGGATCCACCCATTTTTTGCATTCCAGGCGGCGGCGCGGCGTCTTCTTATCCAAATGGACAGGACGGGCTCCGCCGAATGGCACTTTTAAATAACCCTTTTCAGGTCAGGTGATCACGGTAGGGGCGGACCGGCCCGTACGGTGTTCAATTTCGGCCAGTTGCCCGGCCAGGGTGATCAGTCCGGCCAGGGCGGTTTGCGGATCCTGATCGTGGCGGGCGGGATCGGCCTCGAAGCGTTCGATATAAACCCGCAAGGTGGCGCCCTCGGTGCCGGTGCCCGACAGCCGGTAGACGATGCGCGAGCCGTCGGTGAAGATCACCCGGATGCCCTGCTTGCGGCTGATGGAGCCGTCCACCGGATCAGTGTAGGCGAAATCATCGGCCTGGGCCACGGTGAAGCCGTTCAGGCTTTGTCCGCTCCAGGCGGCGAGATGGGCGCGCAGATGCGCCATCAGCCCTTCGGCGGCCCGGCTGTCCACCCCTTCGTAATCGTGGCGCGAATAATAGTTGCGGCCATAGCGGGCCCAGTGGGCGCGCACGATCTCATCCACCGGGCGCTTCAGTTCGGCCAGCAGGTTCAGCCACATCAGCACGGCCCACAGGCCGTCCTTTTCGCGCACATGGTCCGAACCGGTGCCGAAGCTTTCCTCGCCGCAGAAGGTGGCCATGCCGGCATCCAGAAGATTGCCGAAGAATTTCCAGCCGGTGGGGGTTTCGAAGCAGGGCAGGCCCAGGGCCTTGGCCACGCGGTCGGGGGCCTGGCTGGTGGGCATGGAGCGGGCGATGCCCTTCAGGCCCGCGGCATAGCCCGGCGCCAGGGTGGCGTTGGCCGCCAGCACCGCCAGACTGTCGGACGGGGTGACATAGAAGCCCCGCCCCAGGATCATGTTGCGGTCGCCGTCGCCATCGGAGGCGGCGCCGAAATCGGGGGCGTTGGCGCCGAACATCTCGGCCACCAGATCATGGGCGTGCACCAGATTGGGATCGGGATGGCCGCCGCCGAAATCGGGCAGCGGCGTGCCGTGGATCACGGTGCCCTGGGGCGCCCCCAACAGGCCTTCCAGAATGCGGGTGGCATAGGGGCCGGTGACGGCGTGCATGGCGTCAAAGCGCATGCGGAAGCCGCCGGCGAACAGGGCGCGGATTTTCTCGAAATCGAACAGGCGTCCCATCAGCTCGGCATAGTCGGCCACCGGATCGATCACCTCCACCGCCATGGCGCCCAGGCGGGTGGCGCCGATCTGATCGAGATCGAGATCGGCGGCCTCCAGGATCTTGTACTGGCTGATCACCTGGCTGCGGGCATGGATGGCCTCGGTGACCGCCTCGGGTGCCGGGCCGCCGGCGGAAATATTGTACTTGATGCCGAAATCCTCGCTGGGGCCGCCGGGATTGTGGCTGGCCGACAGCACGATGCCGCCGAAGGCCCGGTATTTGCGGATGATGCAGGAAACGGCGGGGGTGGACAGAATGCCGCCCTGGCCCACCAGCACCCGGCCGAAGCCGTTGGCCGCCGCCATCTTCAGGATCACCTGGATGGCCTCGCGGTTGAAGTAGCGGCCATCGCCACCCAGCACCAGGGTTTGGCCCTGGAAACCCTCCAGGCTGTCGAAGATCGACTGGACGAAATTTTCCAGATAATTGGGCTGCTGGAAAACGCTGACCTTCTTGCGCAGCCCCGAGGTGCCGGGCTTCTGCCCTTCGTAAGGCGTGGTCTGGCGGATGCTGACGGACATGCGTGCCCCCTGAAGTCTTTGTATGTGAATGGTTTACTCCAATTTGGCCGGGCAGGGAAGGTGGGGGCTTCCCGCCGCCTTCGCTAATCCCATAAATTTAATGCAAGTAGAACGGGGGCGGTTTTTCCGCTAGAACCGCGTTTTCCCGATTTTCCGGCAGGTTTCAGGTTATGGATTCCGCTCTTACCGCCGCCACCTTGTGCCGCTCGCTGGCGGCGGCGCCCCGCCTTGATCAGCCTTACCGCCACTGGACGCCCCGCGCCATGCTGGACGGCTCGGTGGCGCTGCATCTGGCGCAGCTGCCGGTCAGCCTGCCCGAGGCCGATCTCAGCAGCGGCACCCGTGCCGCCAACAACGATTGCCGGCTGTTCTTCAACGCCGAGGGCCAGGCCAACGATCCGGCCATGAAAGCCCTGGCCGAGGCCTTTCAGTCGCCCGCCGTGGTGGCGGCCTGGGAAAAAATGTGCGGCCTTGATCTTTCCGGCACCTTCGCCCGCATCGAATATTGCCGCGATGGCGACGGCTTCTGGCTGGAACCCCATACCGATATCGGCGCCAAGCGCGTCACCATCCTGATTTATCTCTCCACCGGCCCCGGCGCCGAGGGCTGGGGCACCGATGTTTACGCCGGACCCGAGGCCGAACCCCAAAGTGCGCCCGGCGACTTCAATTGCGGCCTGGTGTTCGTGCCCGGCACCGATACCTGGCACGGCTTTCATAAGCGCCCCATCACCGGTATCCGCCGCAGCCTGATGCTGAATTATGTCGGCCCGGAATGGCGGGCCCGGCACGAGCTGTGCTTCCCGGACCGGGCGGTGAAGTAATCCCGTTTGGGGCCGGTGCGGCGCACAGCGTTGCGGCCCGGGGAAAAAGAAAGGGGCGGAGCTTTGCGGCTCCGCCCCTTGTGTTTTCTGAACGGCGTTCAGATTCAGCGGCTCGGAATTACGGAATTACGGTGACAGGAATTACGGTGACAGTGCACTTTATTGGAATTACGGTGACAGTGCACTTTATTCGTGTGGTTTAAAACTAATTAAATGCACTGTCACCGTAATTGCCAACCGCAAGCGCGTTATTGTATAATGCGGCTCCCGGCCTTGTGGCCGGGGGGCTGTCCGTCGGAACGGCGCTGACGCAGGACGCGACCGCCGCGGCGGCGGAAGGCAGCGCGCTTGGCGGACAAGCCATCACAGAGAGCACGATAAATGCCTCTGCCACAAACACGGTGGCCACAGCAGGTAGCGCGGCGGACATGACTACTGCTGCGCAGTTACGCACCCAACTGGCTTTCCAGCAGGCTGGTATTCTTGATGCGAACGGACAATTGACGTCGCAAGCAATTCAAAGCTCTAGGATTATCAATCTCTCTGGGGGAGAAAAAATAAACAACCCATCAATTGTTCAAGAACTGACGAGCGATGGCTCAAGCATTTCCGATTGGAGCAAATATACGACACGATCTATTTCCACTCAGAACGGACAGACATTGCAAATACATTACTACATGAACACGTCTACTGGACAGATAGACTACATTACACCGGACTTTAAGGTGAAGGGCGTTGTACAGCCATGATTGTTCGCTATACAAGGGAGCGAGGCTATAAAGGTTTGGGAACAGATCCGATTCTTACGGTCGGCTGTGACTACATTGTTCTCGGGATCTTGTTTCGGCCATGCCCAGACACGAGCCAAGTGTGCATACTAACGAACAAGGATATCGGGGATCACTCGGACGGGATGCCGTTCTCAGATGGCGGGCCAGGCGTATTCGATATGAACTTATTTGACGTTGTTGACCCGCGAGTGCCACTTGAGTGGCTATTTGTAGATGTTGGAAATGGTTACTATCGACTGGAGCCGGACGAATTCGCCGGAGACTTCTGGAATCGCTACAACGATGCTGATCAGGGTGCAGAGACGACTTTCGAACGAATAGTGGGAAAGCTTGACGCCTTCCATGCGGCTTTCCCGCATACGGCTCCCACCTTGGAATTACGGTGACAGTGCACTTTATTCGTGTGGTTTAAAACTAATTAAATGCACTGTCACCGTAATTTCTAAAACTAATTAAATGCACTGTCACCGTAATTTCACTGTCACCGTAATTGCGTCAATGCACTGTCACCGTAATTGCGTCACCGTAATTGCTCGATCAGCCCTACCGTCATTGGACGCCCCGCGCCATGCTGGACGGCTCGGTGGCGCTGCATCTGGCGCAGCTGCCGGTCAGCCTGCCCGAGGCCGATCTCAGCAGCGGCACCCGTGCCGCCAACAACGATTGCCGGCTGTTCTTCAACGCCGAGGGCCAGGCCAACGATCCGGCCATGAAAGCCCTGGCCGAGGCCTTTCAGTCGCCCGCCGTGGTGGCGGCCTGGGAACGGATGTGCGGCCTTGATCTTTCCGGCACCTTCGCCCGCATCGAATATTGCCGCGATGGCGACGGCTTCTGGCTGGAACCCCATACCGATATCGGCGCCAAGCGCGTCACCATCCTGATTTATCTCTCCACCGGCCCCGGCGCCGAGGGCTGGGGCACCGATGTTTACGCCGGACCCGAGGCCGAACCCCAAAGTGCGCCCGGCGACTTCAATTGCGGCCTGGTGTTCGTGCCCGGTGAAAACACCTGGCACGGCTTTCACAAGCGGCCCATCACCGGTATCCGCCGCAGCCTGATGCTGAATTATGTCGGCCCGGAATGGCGGGCCCGGCACGAGCTGTGCTTCCCGGACCGGGCGGTGAAGTAATCCCGTTTGGGGCCGGTGCGGCGCACAGCGTTGCGGCCCGGGGAAAAAGAAAGGGGCGGAGCTTTGCGGCTCCGCCCCTTGTGTTTTCTGAACGGCGTTCAGATTCAGCGGCTCGGGCGGCCGATGCTGCTGTACTGGAATCCGGCCTCAACCATTTCGGCCGGTTCGTAGATGTTGCGCAGATCCACCAGGATGGGGGCCTTCAGGGCCTTTTTCACGCGGTCGAAGTTCAGGGCGCGGAACTCGTTCCACTCGGTCAGCACCGCCAGGGCGTCGGCGCCGTCCATGGTGCTGTAGGCATCCTGGCAATAGACCACGCCGGACAGCTGCTTTTTGGCCTCGTCCATGCCTTCGGGGTCGAAGGCGCGCACGGTGGCGCCGGCCTTTTGCAGGGCGGGGATGATTTCCAGGCTGGGGCTGTCGCGCATATCGTCGGTGTTGGGCTTGAAGGTCAGGCCCAGCACGGCGATGGTCTTGCCGGCCACCGAGCCATTGCAGGCGGCGATGATCTTGTCGGCCATCTTCTTCTTGCGCTCGTCGTTGATGGCCACCACCGTTTCGATGATGCGCAGGGGCGAGCCCTTGTCGCGGGCGGTGCGCACCAGGGCCAGGGTGTCCTTGGGGAAGCACGAGCCGCCGTAGCCGGGGCCGGGATGCAGGAACTTCTTGCCGATGCGCCCGTCGAGGCCGATGCCCCTGGCCACATCGTGCACATTGGCGCCCACGGCCTCGCACAGATCGGCGATTTCGTTGATGAAGGTGATCTTGGCGGCCAGGAAGGTGTTGGCGGCGTACTTGATCAGTTCCGAGGTTTCCAGCGAGGTGAACACGATGGGGGTTTCGATCAGGTAGAGCACGCGGTAAAGCTGCTTCATCACCGCCCGCGCCCGTTCGGCCTCGGTGCCGATCACCACGCGGTCGGGCCGCATGAAATCGTTGATGGCCGAGCCTTCGCGCAGGAATTCCGGGTTCGACACCACGTCGAAATCGGCATCCGGGCGGGTGTTGCGGATGATGGTTTCCACCTCGCGGCCGGTGCCCACCGGCACGGTGGATTTGGTGACCACCACGGTATAGCCGTTCAGGGATTCGGCGATTTCCTTGGCGGCGGCGTAAACATAGGAGAGGTCGGCATGGCCGTCGCCCCGGCGCGACGGCGTGCCCACGGCGATGAACACCGCGTCGGACTGCGCCACGGCGGCCTTGAGGTCGGTGGTGAAGGACAGGCGCCCGGCCTTGACGTTATCCGCCACCAGGGTGTCGAGCCCCGGTTCGTAGATGGGCATCCTGTTCTGCTTCAGGCCCTCGATCTTGCTCTCGTCCTTATCGACACAGATAACCTCGATGCCGAATTCGGAAAAGCATGCACCGGACACCAGGCCCACATAGCCGGTTCCGATCATTGCGATGCGCATGATTGCCGTCCTTGCTTAAACTCTGAAAAGAAGGTGTTACTTGAAGTCCTTCAGCAGGTCTTCCACCTGGGTCCGCATGTCGGGGCGGGCCATGGCGAAGGAAAGGTTGGCGTGCAGCCAGCCCACCTTGTCGCCGCAATCGAAGCGGCGGCCCTCGAAGCGCAGGCCGTGGAAGGGCACGCTTTCGATGGTTTTGGCGATGGCGTCGGTCAGTTGGATCTCGTTGCCGGCGCCGCGCATCTGCTTGTCGAGGAATTCGAACACCCGCGGATGCAGAATATAGCGGCCGATGATCGACAGGGTGGAGGGCGCGTTCTCGGGGTCGGGCTTTTCCACCAGCCCCTTGGCGCGGGCCAGGCGGCCGTCATCGTGCGAGACGTCGAGGATGCCGTAGCGCTTGGTATGTTCACGCGGCACGTCGGCCACGGCCACCACATGGCCGCCCACTTCGGTATGGGCATCCACCAGCTGCTTCAGGCAGGCGATGCGGGCCAGGATCAGATCGTCGGGCAGAATGACGGCGAAGGGTTCGTTATCCACCAGATCGCGGGCGCACCACACGGCATGGCCCAGGCCCAGCGGCTCCTGCTGGCGGGTGTAGGACACCTGGCCGGATTTGGGCATCCACGAGGTGACGGCGGCCAGTTCCATGGTCTTGCCGCGTTCGCGTAAGGTGCGCTCCAGATCGGGGGCGTGGTCGAAATGGTCTTCCAGCGCCGCCTTGCCGCGGCCGGTGACGAAAATGAAATGCTCGATGCCGGCCTCGATGGCCTCCTCCACCGCGTACTGGATCAGCGGCTTGTCCACAACCGGCAGCATTTCCTTGGGCATGGCCTTGGTGGCGGGCAGGAAACGGGTGCCCAGACCACCCACGGGGAAGACGCACTTGCGCACGCGACGAGACATCGGCAGAAACCCTTCTAAATCAGCTTTCGGATCCGGAGACGGCCTTGGCAAATCCCCAGATGCCTGACGGCGTTTGTGCCATGGCTTGCGGTTTTAAGCAATGGCGGCCTTGCTCAAACGGTTAGGTTGGGGGCAGCAGCGAGGCCAGCCCCAGGGCCTCCACCAGGCGGCGCAGCTCCTGGCGGGCCGCCACATGCGACATGCTCATTTCCACTCCCGATCCCGGCCCCAGATCCAGAAGGGTGAGGCCTTCCAGAAACAGTTCGCGGTAGATCACCCGCTCGCACAGGCCGCCCACGCATTGAAAGCCGATGCGGCGGGCCAGATCGCCCAGCAGGCGCTCCATCTCGCGCTTGTTGCGGGCATCCAGGGTGGACAGGCGGTTGCGCAGCACGAACCAGTCGGCGCCGCCGCGCTGCCCGCGCAAGGCCCTGATCTTTTTGCTTTCCCAGACCATTTCCGCATAGTGGCTGGGGCGGGTGATCTTCATGCTGTCGGGATCCACCTTGGCCAGCACGTCGAGATCGATGAAGCTGTCGTTCAAGGGGGTGATCAGCAGATCGGCGTAGGAATGGCCCAGGCGCGACAGCGGCTGGTCGCTGCCGGGGGTGTCGATCAGCACCACATCGTGGCGGGCCGACAGCGTTTGCAGGGACTCGAGGAAGCGGGCCTCGTCGGCCGCCACATCGGCGGTGGGGGGCACGGCCACGTGCTCGGGCATGGGCAAGGCCCGGCCCTGGCGGCGGGCGCGGTTTTCCACATAACGGCTCAAGGTGGCCTGGCGGGCATCGAGATCGATGCTGGCCACGCGCGCCCCCATGCCGAGCAGCGAGACGATCAGATGCATGGCCACCGTCGATTTTCCGGTGCCGCCCTTCTCATTGCCGACAACGATGATCCTGGCTTCCGTCCCCATGCGTGTGCTGTTCCTTCAGAAGCGCTCCCCCATGGGCGCTGGTTCCTGCCGCACTCTACCCTCAAGGCCGCGGCTTTCGCCACCCCGAAGGGAATGCTATGCTGCAGCTCTTTGATATTGCTTGAATGCGTCAGGCGGGAGAGGCGGACGGGATGATGAGGCGCCGGGAGATGATGCTGGGATGCGCCGCGTTGCTGGCGGCGGTCCGGCCGGGGCGGGCGGCGGCGGAACAGCTGGTGGGCGGCCGCGTCATTCCCGATCCGCCCAGCCAGATCCTGCGCGATGTGCCCGATACCCCCATCGAGAAGATCCCCAATTTCCGCCGCCTGATGCGCGGCGTGGTGCGCGAACTGGGCGATGTGGCCCACAAGCGCGGCCTGCAGGTGCTGGTGCGCAACGCCCCCGAGATGCTGGTGAAGGACCGCCTGGAAGCCCTGTGGGAGGAAAAGCGCGAGCCCGGCCAGCCGCATACCCCGCAGGGCAGCCTGTTCGAGGACTACCTGGCGGCGGTGGACGGCGTGATGATCGACGGCCTGATCTGCGGCTATGGCGGGTTTGGCCAGCCCACGCCCAACGATCAGTCGGCCCGCTTCTGGGAACTGGCCGGGCAAATGAAAAAAGCCGGGAAAAGCGTTTTTACCGTGGATTACAGCAAAGACAAGGCCATGGCGGCCCTGGTGCGCAAACGCGCCCGGCAGGCCGGGTTCGTGCCCTATCTGGATACTGGCGGCGACGAAACTCTGAAGCAGGTGCCGTCGGGGCGGGCCTGGGATGAGCGCTCGGAGCATATCGATCATGTGTCGGAGGCGCGGAACTGGCTGCCCTGTTTCGGCGGCGAGGCCTTCCACAGCCGCCAGGCCTGGATCGATCGCCTGGCCGCCACCAACTACGATGTATTGGTGCTCGATCCGTTCCGCAACGGCGAAGCTTTGAGCAAGGCCGATATCGACGCTCTCAAGGTCAAGGTCATGGGCACCCGCCGGCTGGTGCTGGCCGTGCTGCCGGTGGGCATCGCCAACGCGGACCGCTGGTACTGGAAACCCGACTGGCGGGCCGGAAATCCCTCTTATCTGCTGGGGCCGCTGGAAGAGGATCCGAAGGCCTGGCTGACCACCTATTGGGCCGGTGAGTGGGAAAAATTGCTGGGCACCTATTTCAACGGCCTGGCCGATCTCGGCGTCGATGGATTTTTGCTGGATTCCGTCGATGCCTACACCCTCTTCGAGGACCGCTATCCCATCGATTGATTTCTGGAGCGCGCCATGACCACATCCACCGATAGGCCGTCTTCCTCCGTGGGATTCGCGCCGGCCGCCGAACCCCGCCCGGACCAGGCCATCCGCACCGCTGCCGACGGCCTTTGCGCCGGCATGGTGGAGATCGCGGTGGCCGGGGCCGCCATGCCCGCCTACCGCGCCTGCCCCGAAGGCGGGCGCGCCCTGCCGGTGGTGCTGGTGATCCAGGAAATTTTCGGCCTGCACGATTATATCCGCGATGTGGTGCGCCGTCTGGCCCATCAGGGCTATTACGCCATCGCTCCGGCGCTGTTCGTACGCCAGGGCGATCCCATGGCCTATCAGGATATCGGGCGCTTGATGAGCGATGTGGTGGCCAAGGTTTCCGACCGTCAGCTGGTGGACGATCTGAGCGCCGTGACCGACTTCATCGCCGGCGAGGGCCGGGGCGACGTGGCGCGGCTGGCGGTGACCGGATTCTGCTGGGGCGGGCGGGCCACATGGCTTTATGCCGCCCACGATCCCCGCGTGCGCTGCGCCGTGGCCTGGTACGGCCAGCTGGCGGCGCCGCGCTGGGCGCCGCAGGCGGCCAGCGTTCTGGGGCTGGCATCCTCGGTTTCCGTGCCGGTTCTGGCCCTTTTCGGCGGGCTCGACGCGCATATCCCGCTGTCCGATGTGGCGGCCCTGTCGTCGGCCCTGGCCGGTACGCCGTCGGAGGTGCGGGTTTACGAGGGGGCCGAACATGGCTTCCACGCCGATTACCGCCCCTGTTATCAGGCCGCCGCCGCCCAGGATGGCTGGGCGCGCATGCTGACGTGGTTCGGCCGCCATGGGGTGACCTGATGCGGCATCGGCGCTACAACCTGATTCTGGCCGCCATGGGGCTGTTCCTGGTCTATTGGGGAACCCGGCCCGCCTCGCAGATCGCCTACGACAAATCCTGCCGTCTGGTGGGGCTGCAGCCCAAAATCTCGGCCTGGATCTACGGCGACACCTTCTGGGAAATGCAGCTGGTGCAAACCGATGAAAGCCTGGAATGGCTGCAACGGGCCCAGGCCAGCGACAGCCATGCCCTGGACAACGAGGACCGCAATGCCATCGAGCAGCGCATGTCCCGGCTTTACGACCAGCAACTGGCCCAGGACAGCGGCACCGATCAGTCGCATCGGAAGGCGGTGCTGCACCATTATGATCAGATCGCCTGGCTCAGCTCCTGCGATGCCGTGATCCGCCTTAAACTGCGGCAGGGGCGGCGTTAGAGCGCCGCCAGGGCGTGCCGCCATTCCCGCTTTTTCAGGCAAGATCGGCCAGCATCGCCTGCAGCATGTGGCGTTCCTGGCCGAGGCGCCGGCCGTCCTGGTCCAGCCAGCGGCGGCCCAGGGCGCCCTGGGCGCGGCACAGGGCGCTGCGGCGCTGCCATTCCCGCAATTGGCGGTCGCAGTGGTGGAGGCTGCTTTGCAGATAGCCACGGCGGCGCGGCGCCGGGATCAGATCGAGAAACGCCATGCCCAGACGCATGCCCACCTGCGAGATCAGGCAGCCGGGGTGGGAATAGTCCAGCGCCAGCAGGCGGCAGAGCCTCTCCAGGCCGCTTGAGGTGGTGAGATAATGGGCCGCCTGGCCGCCGCTGGCGACGAGTTGCCCGCGCCGCAGCAGACGTTCGACAACGGCTTGCAGGCTGTCAAAGGCGGGAACCCAAAGATGCCCGGCAATTTCCTCGATGGCGTCGCGCATGTCCTGCTGCGTTACCGGCTGGCGCGCCGCCGTGCCCAGGGCGGCAATGGCCAGCAGATCCTGCCCGGTGGCGCAGCGCTGGGGGCCGCTGCCGGTGGAGGGGATGATGACGGGGGTGAGATTGCCCATGCTGTCCTCGCATTTCAGGAGATCTATATGAGAATGCAAATCATTCGCAATTAAGAATAGGGGAGATGGCAGGCCGAGGCAAGAAAAAGCGGAGGAAGATCATACCGGCCAACCCTTGCAGTGACTCGTTGGCCGGTCTCCAGCGAGCCTTGAGCGAGCGGCCAAGGCGGCGGATGCCGCCCCCGGCGAGGGACGATACAACCGGTCAATTCATTGGGCGGTTGGTATCAGTTGCCACCGACGGAGCGGACCCACCGGGTATGAAACTGCTGGTAAGCCGCCTGACCTGGTTTCTTTCTAGACGGCGTCGCCCCCACAGGGATGGCCGGGTCAAGCCCGGCCAAGACGGCTTAAGGGAGGGACTGTGGCGCCATGGCCCCTTCGTCGTCGTCCGCAGGGCGGCAGCCC